>MDTD01064845.1_pt1 | contig 26737 bp, 21 predicted proteins | sample 811221 | NCBI WGS metagenome assembly MDTD01 (sample SAMN05326646, study PRJNA326480) | marine metagenome | isolation source: seawater | place: Pacific Ocean: South West | collected 2011 | reverse complement strand
GGCGGCGCGCGGGCTGACGATGGTGGCCCACCCGCCGTTCTCGAGCCCGCGCTCGGAGGCCAGTTCGGGGGACACCTCGCAGAACATCTCGGGCTGCAGCTCGGACAGATACGGCGTCCACCGGGACATGCCGCCCGCGGTGAACTGCTCGGTCAGCCGGTAGGTGGTCGCCGCATACGGATACACGTGGGCGCCTTGCTCGTCGGCGGCCGGCGCGTATCGGTTGTTGGCGTGTGAGAACACCATGCGGGCCGGGTTGCGGGCTTGCTGCGGGTACAGCGCGTTACCGACCGGTGAGTCCTGCGGTTCGTAGTGGGTGGGCAGCGGGCCGTCGGCCAATCCGGACGGGACGTAGAGCCAGGCCTTGCCGTCGGCCTGCATGATGAACGGATCGATGCCCGACAGCGCGTCGACGCCGGCCGCGCCCTCGCCGGGCCGGTAGTCGGGTGCCTTGTCGGCTTGGAAATCCGGGACGTCCAGCCCGGTCCAGGTCTGCTGCTCGTCGTCCCACCAGACCAGCTTCTTGCGCTCGCTCCACGGTGTCCCGTCGGGTTTGGCCGAGCACCGGTTGTAGAGGATGCGCCGGTTGTCCGGCCACGCCCAGGCCCATTCCAGCGCCACCCAGTCCTGCTCGGTGTGAGGCTTGCGCCGGGCGGCCTGGTTGACGCCGTCCTTGCGCACCCCGCAGTAGATCCAGCAGCCGCACGTCGTCGACCCGTCGTTGCGCAGCTGGGTGTAGCTGGACAGCGGTTGCCCGTCCGCGTCGAAGCCGTTGATCTCGGCCAGCACCGCGTCGGCGTCCGGTTCGGCGGTCTCGCCCAGTGTCGGGTAGTCCCACGTCAGGTCGAGGATCGGGCGGTCCCTGGGATCGGTTGAGCCAGCGAGCTTCTCGCGGATGATGCGGCCCAGGTGGTACATGAACCACAGATCGCTGCGGGCATCGCCGCCGGGCTCGACGGCCTGGTCGTGCCATTGCAACAGCCGGTTGGTGTTGGTGAAGCTGCCCGACTTCTCGGTGTGCGACGCCGCCGGGAAGAAGAACACCTCGGTATCGTTGTCGGCGGTGCGGATCTCCCCGGACTCCACCTCGTGGCCGTCCTTCCACCACGTCGCGCTCTCGATCAGCGAGAAGTCGCGCACCACCAGCCAGTCCAGGTTCGCCATGCCCAGCCGCTGCAGCTTGGCGTTGGCCGAGCCGACCGCCGGGTTCTCGCCGAGCAGGAAGTAGCCCTTGCACCGGCCCTCGAGTTGTTCGAACACGGTGTCGTAGGTGCTGTGCGAGCCGGTGAGCCGCGGCAGATAGTCGAAGCAGTAGTCGTTGTCGGCCGTGGCGGCATCACCCCACCACGCCTTGAGCAGACTGACCAGGTAGTCGTCCATGTTGGCCCAGAAGCCGATTCGCGCGCCGTTCTCCTCGACGAAGCCCGCGCGGCTCTGCTCGGGCATCGCGTACGGCATCGGGATGTATCCCGGAAGCAGGTTGAACAGGGTGGGGATGTCGCTGGAGCCCTGGATACTGGCGTGCCCGCGCAGCGCCTGGATGCCGCCGCCGGGGCGGCCCATGTTGCCCAGCAGCAACTGCAACACCGATGCGGCGCGGATGAATTGGCTGCCGGTGCTGTGCTGGGTCCAGCCGACGGCGTAGACGAACTCGCTGGTGCGTTCGGGCCCGGAGTTCTCGGTCAGGTGCCGGCACACCTCGGCGAAGGTCTCCGGGGGGATCCCGCAGACCTGGTGCACCATCTCAGGGGTGTAGCGGGCGTAGTGCCGTTTGAGGATCTGGAACACGCAACGGGGATGCTGCAGCGTCTCGTCGCGTTCGAGCTTGCCCTCCATCGGCGCGCCGCCCATGCCGTGCTGCTCACCGCGACCGGCCGCCCGGACGTCCTTCTTGTCCGACCCACTCGACGTGTCCTTCGCCCCCGAGCCGTGGGACTGGTCCGACCCTTCGCTCCTGTCAGGCCGACCAGTGCCGCGGCCCCGCTTGCCCGAGGCCGAGGCGACGTGCATCCCCTCGTACTGCCATTCGGCGGTCTTGTAGTTGCGCGCGTCGGGTTCGAAACCGGAGAACAACCCGTCGAGGTCCTCGGTGTCGGCGAAGTCGTCGTCGACGATCGTGGCCGCGTTGGTGTAGTTGACGACGAACTCGTGGAACACCTTGTCCTCGGCGAGGACGTGGTTGATGATCCCGCCGAGGAACGCGACATCGGTGCCGGCGCGGATCGGCACGTGCAGGTCGGCCAGTGCGCTGGTGCGGGTGAAGCGGGGGTCGACGTGGATCACCACCGCGCCGCGCGCCTTGGCCTCCATGACCCATTGGAAGCCGACCGGATGGCATTCGGCGAAGTTCGAGCCCTCGATGATGATGCAGTCGGCGTGCTGCAGATCCTGCATGAACGTGGTGGCGCCGCCCCGCCCGAAGGAGGTGCCCAGCCCGACCACGGTGGAGCTGTGGCACACCCGCGCCTGATTCTCGATCTGCACCACGCCCAGGGCGGTGAACAGCTTCTTGATCAGGTAGTTCTCTTCGTTGTCCAGCGTCGCGCCGCCCAGGCTCGCGATGCCCATGGTGCGCGCGGTTCGGCTGCCGTCGACCTCCTCCTGCCAGTTGTCCCCGCGGGTGGCTATCACCCGGTCGGCCACCATGTCCATGGCCTTCGCCAGGCTGATCGGCTGCCAGTCCGCTGCGCCCGGCGGGCGGTAGAGCACCTGATGGCGCCGCGATTCTCCGGTGGTCAGCTGCAGGCTGGCCGCGCCTTTGGGGCAGAGGCGTCCCCGGCTGACCGGAGAGTCGGGGTTGCCCTCGATCTGGACGACCTTCTCGTCCTTGACGAAGACCTTCTGCGAGCAGCCCACGCCGCAGTACGGGCACACCGAGGTGACGACGCGGTCAGCGGTCGCGGTGCGCGGCTGCAGCTGCGCGCTGTGCCGCGACTGCACCGACGACGCCCTGCCCAGCGGGTCGGTACCCGTCAGCTGCCGGTAGACCGGCCACTCCGTGATCCACTGACGCACTCCCACCGCGGCTCCTCGCGTTCGTCGAACCAGACGCTGCAGCGCTACCCGGTCTGACCGCTGCCAAACGTGGCGTCACGCGCGCGGCGCGATGTCGGGCATCGCGGTGATCCCGAAATGGGTGTCCAAAACCCGCCGGGCGGCGTGCACGCCGGGCATGCCGTGGACGCCGGGCCCGGGCGGAGTCGAGGCCGAGCACAGGTAGACGTTGGGCAGCGAGGTGCGGTAGGGGTTCCAGCGCGGCACCGGGCGGGCCAGGATGCGGTACATCGAGACCTGCCCTGCGGCGATGTCCCCGCCGACGTAGTTGGCGTTGTGGGCCGACATCTCGCTGGCGGGGATGCAGCGGGACCCGACCACGAGGTCGCGGAAGCCCGGCGCGAATCGCTCGATCTGCTCTGTCGCGATGTCGGTGATGTCGCGGGTCGACCCGTTGGGCACATGGGCGTACGTCCACAGTGGCCGATGACCGTCGGCCCCGAGCCGCGACGGGTCGACGACGGTGGGCTGGCTGGTCAACATCACCGGGGTGCGGCTGTGCCGGCCGGCGCTGGTTTCCCGTTCCGCGTGGGCCATCTGGGCCCGGGTGCCGCCCAGGTGTACGGTCCCGGCGGCGGCGACCCGCGGATCGGCCCACGGAACCGGCTCGCGCAGAACGAAATCCACTTTGGCGACGCCGTTGTTGGGGGTGAACCGGCTCAGCGCCCGGCGGTACCGCGGCGACAACATGTCACCGAAAACGCGGCTCAGCGTCCACGGCGAAGTGTCGAACAGGTAGGTGCGCGCGGGGGGAAGGTCGGCGGTGTGCTGCACCCGGTAGTCGCACTGGACCGTGGCTCCGCGTGCCCGCAGGTCGGCGACCAGCGCGTCGGTGATCGCCTTGCTGCCGCCGACGGGGATCGGCCAGCCCCGGGAATGGGCCAGGGTGCCCAGCAGCAGCGCGGTCGCCGCGCCGGCCAGCGACGGGATCGGCGTGTTGGCGTGCGCGCCGACGCCGCTGAGCAGCGCTCCGCAGGCCGGTGCGTCGGTCAGCTTGTCCCACAACGGCGTTCCGAGCGTCAGCGCGGTCGCACCCAGCGCGGCGACGGCGCCGAGTCCGCGCGGGCGCAACGCCGAGGCCGGGACGCTGCGCACATCGGACAGGCCGATGTCGCGGACCGTGTCGGCGCCGCGCACCAGCGGCGTCAGGATGCGGCGGTACAGCCGGCCGTCGCGGGAGCCGAGTTCGCGCACGGTGCGGTCCAGGTCGCGGTAGGCGACGGCGGCGGGCTTGTCGTCCAGCGGATGGGCGTAGGAGGCTTCGGGGTAGCCGAACTCCACACCGCGGGCAGCGAGGTCGAACTGCTCGAAGAACGGTGAGGCCACCGCCATCGGGTGCACGGCCGAACACAGGTCGTGCCACAGCGGCGCCCCGAGGTCGAGGAGTTGCGTCCGGCAGCCGCCGCCCGGTTCGGGCTCGGCCTCCAGGACCGTCACCGACAGGCCGGCCGCCGCGCACACCACGGCGGCCGCCAGACCGTTCGGACCCGAACCCACCACGACGACGTCGACCGAAGACACCCGGCGAGGGTTCCTCGCACACCCGTCGTCAAACCCTGAGTCGTCGAACCCCCAGTCGTCTCGCGCGGGGGTCAGCCCTGGGCGAGCACCGCCACGGGTTGCCACTTCTCCCAGTTCGCCAACCGGCTCTCGTAATCGGCTCGGGCCAGCTCCAGCGGAAGCTCGCCGAAGAACGCGCGCAGCGGAGGCTCGGCGGCGTCGACGAGCTCGAGCACCGCCGCCGCCGACGCTTTCGGGTCGCCCGGGCGCGCCGAGCGCGAGGCGCGCCACTGCTCGGAGCGCTCGTGCGCCTCGGCATAGTCGGGCAGCGGGGTCGCGCGTTTGGCCGACGGACCGGCCCAGTCGGTGGCGAACCCGCCCGGCTCGATGAGCGTGACGTGCACGCCGAACTCTGCCACCTCCTGGGCCAACGCCTGCGAGAAGCCCTCCAGCGCCCACTTCGACGCGTGGTAGATGCCCACGTTGGGGAACGCGGTGATCCCGCCGATCGAGGACACCTGCAGGATGTGGCCGCTGCGCTGGGCGCGCAGATAGGGCAGCGCGGCCTGGGTGATCCACAGCGCCCCGAACACGTTGGTCTCGATCTGGGCCCGCGCCTCGTCCTCGGAGAGTTCCTCGACGAAACCGAACTGCCCGTAACCGGCGTTGTTGACCACGATGTCCAGGCGCCCGAAGTGATCGTGGACGGCCTTGACGGCGGCGAAGTCGGCGTCGCGGTCGGTGACGTCGAGCTGGATGGGCAGCAGCGCGTCGCCGTGTTCGGCGGCGAGGTCGTCGAGCGTGGCGACGTCGCGCGCGGTGGCGGCCACCTTGTCGCCGCGTTCGAGCGCCGCAATCGCCCATTCGCGGCCGAAGCCGCGCGATGTTCCAGTGATGAACCAGACTTTTCCACTCATGTCCGGTTGCAATGCGCGTACCGGGTGGTCGCATTCCCGGTCTGCGAGGTGCACAGGTGAATGACAGGTGCTGATACGTTCGCCCTTGTGAACCGCGCGTCGCTGGACAAGGATCCCCGTGAGGTCGCCTCGATGTTCGACGGCGTCGCGCGGCGCTACGACCTGACCAACACGGTGCTCTCCGTGGGCCAGGACCGGTTCTGGCGGCGGGCGACGCGAGAGGCGCTGCGGATCGGCCCGGGGGAGAAGGTGCTCGACCTGGCCGCTGGGACGGCGGTGTCGACGGTGGAGCTGGCCGGCTCGGGTGCCTGGTGTGTGGCGGCGGACTTCTCGGTGGGCATGCTCGCGGCCGGACAGGCCCGCGCGGTGCCGAAGGTGGCGGGCGACGCGACCCGGCTGCCGTTCGCCGACGAGGTGTTCGACGCGGTGACGATCAGCTTCGGCTTGCGCAACGTCGTCGACCACGAGGCCGGGCTGCGGGAGATGGCGCGGGTGACCCGCCGCGGCGGGCGGCTGGTGGTGTGTGAGTTCTCCACGCCGACCAACGGGCTGTTCGCCACGGTGTACAAGGAGTACCTGATGCGGGCGCTGCCGCGCATCGCCCGCACGGTGTCGTCGAACCCGGAGGCCTATGTGTACTTGGCCGAGTCGATCCGGGCCTGGCCGGACCAGGCGCAGCTGGCCCGTCGCATCGAGGCGGCCGGCTGGACGGACGTGCGGTGGCGCAACCTCACCGGCGGCATCGTCGCCCTGCACGCCGCCACTAAACCCTGAGTTCCGCGAGCGCACGGGTCTGCACGCCGACACGCCGCCTCAGGCGTACATTCGGCGCGCGTTCGCGGCTGGCGAAAGCGCTCTCACCGCTCGCGGACGGCGCTACCGTCACCTTCATGCCGCACGGACGCCTCGCCGACCCCCACGCCACGCTGGGCACCGACCCACGCGCCGATCCCCGGATGGTGGAGGTGTTCCGCCGTTTCGGCCTGGACGGCCGCTTTCCATCGAGCGGGCTGACCCCGGAATCCCCGGAAGACGAGCGGCATGCGTTCGCCGCGATGAGCGAGCAGGCCATCGGCGCTATCTTCGACTCGATCGCCGAGGACCTCGGGCGTCCTGACGGCGTCACGACCACCACGACCGAGTGCACCGGCGTCGACGGCAACACCGTCACGCTGTTCGTGAGTCGGCCGGCGAATGCGGACGGTGCGCTGCCCGCGGTGGTGCATCTGCACGGCGGCGGCATGGCGATCGCGTCCGCCGCCGATCCTGCGTATGCGGGGCTGCGGGAACACCTCGCCGCGACGGGGCTGGTGGTCATCGGCGTCGAATTTCGTAACTCCAGCGCCAAATTGGGCGCGCACCCCTATCCGGCCGGGCTCAACGACTGTGCTTCCGCCGCCAGGTGGGTGGCGGCGCACGGCGGTGAACTCGGGGTCAGCCATCTCATCGTCTCGGGCGAGTCCGGTGGCGGGAACCTCACATTGACGTTGGCGCACAAGGCCAAACGTGAAGGCTGGATCGGCGAGGTCGCGGGCTTCTATGCGCAGTGCCCGTTCATCTCGAACCGCTGGCTCGACGCGTGCGAGGACCTGCCGTCACTGGAGGAGAACGACGGCTACTTCATCAGCCGTGAGCAGGCGGCGCTGCTCGGCTCGCTCTACGACCCGGACGGTGCGTACGGCGACGACGCGACGTGCTGGGCAGCGGCGGCCACCGATGATGAGCTCAGTGGCCTTCCCCCGCATGTTATTTCGGTCAACGAGCTCGATCCGCTTCGCGACGAAGGCCTGCAGTACTACCGCAGACTGGTGCGCGCCGGGGTGCCCGCGGTCGGCCGCGTGGTGGCCGGCACCTGTCACGGCGGTGATCTGCTGTTCGGGGCCGCGATGCCCGACGTGTTCGGGGCCACCCTCCGCGACCTGAGCGGCTTCGCCTACTCGCTCGGCTGATCCACACCCGTCGCTCCCGGTGTCTGCCCGCAGCGTCCCTACGGCGAGCCTGCGTGTCCGAGACCAACCCCGCCGCGCTCGACACCGGATTCGCGCACGTTTATCGCCGCGCCGGGGAAGCTAGTGCCACAACTGTTCCGAGGCGGCGCCGACGTGGTCGTCGTGGATCTGCTGGAAGTTGCGTCCCCCACGCCCGAAAGTGGCGACGACGGCAGCCGGCGCTTGCGATTCGAGGACGGGGTGTTCCCGCCACACGCACCGCCGGACATGGACGAGGTCGACGGACTCGCCGCCCGCGTCGTAGAAGTAGGGCCCGGCGAGGCGCCCCAGCCAGTAGAGCCCGTCGCCATCGCGGGTCCACACCAACGACCCGTCCGGTGCCGCGGCGAACCGGTCGACGCGCCGGGCGAACCGTTCGGAGGCCTGCGGGGACGGGTCGTCGCCGAACCCGCACAGCCCATGCGTCAGCGCCCGATCGATGGCGGGCTGCGCGTCGAGGTCCTCACGCCGCGACCGCATCGGCGCGCGATACACGGACGTCACGTGAACGGGCGGCGGGCGTCGATGCGACCCGACAGCCGGCCCGCGCCGCGCCACACCCGGGCGATCATGTCGTCGTCCTCGTCGGTGACGAAGTTGCCCATCACCCGCACCGCGAGCTTCATCAGGGCCGACGAACGCATCGCCAGCGGGCCCGTCGCCGGAAGAAACCGGGGGAAGGTCAGCAGCAGCGCCAACCGCCGCGCGATGGAGAACCCCCGCGCATAGTGCGACTCCAAGACGGCCGGCCACACCCGCGAATAGTCGCCGCTGCCGAGCAGGTCCGCAGCCAGCCGCCCGGTTTCCAGGCCGTAGTCGATACCCTCGCCGTTGAGCGGGTTCACGCACGCCGCGGCGTCGCCGATCAGCATCCAGTTCGGCCCGGCGACCCCCGAGACCGCGCCGCCCATCGGCAGTAGCGCCGAAAGCCCCGCCCGCGGTTCCCCGGAGAAGCCCCACTCGTCGCGGTGCAGTCCGGCGTAGTAGCTCATCAGCGGCCGCAGCCCCGCCTCGGCGGGGCGCTTCGACGTGGCGAGGGCCCCCACCCCGATGTTCACCTCACCGTTGCCCAGCGGGAAGATCCAGCCGTAACCGGGCAGCACCTCGCCGGCCGGGGAGCGCAACTCCAGGTGCGAGGTGATCCACGGTTCGTCGCTGCGGGGCGTCGCGATGTACCCGCGGATCGCGACGCCGTACACGGTCTCGCGGTGCCACTGCCGTCCGAGTTCTCGGCCCAGCGTCGAGCGCGCCCCGTCGGCCACGATCAGGTCGGTGCACGTCACCTCCGTGCCGTCGTCGAGCACCACCGCGGCCACCCGTCCTGACGGGCCATGCTGCACACCAACGGCTTTCGCTCCCAGGCGCATGGTGGCGCCGTCCTCGGCGGCGACCTGGCGGATCCGGTCGTCGAGTTCGGTGCGCGGCACCGCGCTGCTGGTCGGCGGGAACGACGGGCCCGGCCACGCGATCTCCACGTCGGCGCCGAACCCTGACATGCGCAGCCCGCGGTGGGCGATCTTGCCGTCCAGCCAGGGGCCGAGTCCCAGCCGCTGCAGCTCGGCGACCGCGCGCGGGGTCAGCCCGTCACCGCACGCCTTGTCGCGCGGGAACTGCGCGGAGTCGATGACCAGGACGTCGCGACCGGCTCGGGCCGCCCAGGCCGCGGCCGATGAACCGGCCGGTCCGGCTCCGACGACGACCACATCAGCGCTCGACTCCATGGCTCCCAGTATGTTGGCAGTGTGAGGACACCGGCGACCGTGGTGGCGGGAGTGGACTTCGGGGATGCCCAGTTCGCCCAGGATGTTCGTGACGGCGTCGCCCGCATCGAGACGCTGATGTCCGATGAGCTGGGCAGAGCCGACGCCTTGATGGCCGAAGCCGTGCAGCACCTGTTCCAGGCCGGAGGTAAGCGCTTCCGCCCGCTGTTCACCGTCCTGTCCGCGCAGCTCGGCCCTGAACCCGACGCCTGGCAGGTCAGCGTGGCCGGCGCGGTGATCGAGCTGGTGCACCTGGCGACGCTCTACCACGACGACGTGATGGACGAGGCGCAGATGCGACGCGGCGCGACCAGCGCCAACGCCCGCTGGGGCAACAACATCGCCATCCTGGCCGGTGACTACCTGTTCGCGACCGCGTCGCGACTGGTCTCGCGGCTGGGCCCGGACGCCGTGCGGGTGATCGCAGACACGTTCGCGCTGCTGGTCACCGGACAGATGCGGGAAACGCGGGGAGCGGCCGACCAGGTCGATTCGGTCGAGCACTACCTCAAGGTGGTCTACGAGAAGACGGCGTGCCTGATCGCGGCGTCGGGCCGGTTCGGGGCGACGTTCTCGGGCGCCGACGAGGTCCAGGTGGAGCGGTTGGCGCGGCTCGGCGGCATCGTCGGCACGGCGTTCCAGATCTCCGACGACATCATCGACATCGACAGCGACGCCGACGAGTCGGGCAAGGTCCCGGGCACCGACCTTCGGGAAGGGGTGCACACGTTGCCGGTGCTGTACGCGCTGCGTGAGACGGGTCCCGGCGCCGACCGGTTGCGCGCGCTGCTGGCCGCGCCGGTCGAGGACGACGACGACGTCGCCGAGGCCCTGGCCCTGTTGCGTTCCTCACAGGGCATCGCGATGGCCAAGGACACCGTGGCCCGCTACGCCCAGCAGGCCCGCGACGAGCTGGCGCACCTGCCGGATGGGCCGGGGCGGCAGGCGCTGGCCACGCTGGTGGACTACACCATCAATCGGCACGGCTGAACCGGCGGAACCCGCGCCACCGGTCCGGGCGTTGACTGATCGAGGACTCTGACAGGTTCGATGAGTCGGCTGCTTTGAAGGAGGCAAGCACGGTGACGTGGCATCCGCATGCCAACAGGTTCAAGACCTTCCTGTTGCTGGTGGTGTTCTCGGGTCTGATCGTCGGTGTGGGCGCCATGTTCGGGCGCAACATCATGTTCCTGGCGGTGTTGTTCGCCGTGGGCATGAACGCCTACGTCTACTTCAACAGCGACAAGCTGGCACTTCGCGCCATGCACGCGCAGCCGGTCAGCGAGATGCAGGCGCCGGTGATGTACAAGATCGTGCGCGAGCTGGCCACCACCGCGCGCCAGCCGATGCCGCGGCTGTACATCAGTGACACCGCGGCGCCGAACGCGTTCGCCACGGGCCGTAACCCGCGCAACGCGGCGGTGTGTTGCACGACGGGCATTCTGCAGTTGCTCAACGAGCGCGAGCTGCGCGCGGTGCTGGGCCACGAGCTCTCGCACGTGTACAACCGCGACATCCTGATCTCGTGTGTGGCCGGGGCGATGGCGTCGGTGATCACCGCGCTGGCCAACCTCGCGTTCTTCGCCTCGATGTTCGGCGGCAACCGCGACGGGGGAACGAATCCTTTTGCGATCCTCCTGGTTTCGTTGCTCGGTCCGATCGCGGCGACGGTCATCAAGCTGGCGGTGTCGCGGTCGCGCGAGTACCAGGCCGACCAGTCCGGTGCCGAGCTGACCGGTGACCCGCTGGCGCTGGCCAGCGCGCTGCGCAAGATCAGCGTCGGCGTCGAGCGGGCGCCCCTTCCGCCGGAGCCGCAGCTGGCCGACCAGGCGCACCTGATGATCGCCAACCCGTTCCGCGCGGGGGAGAAGATCGGCAAGTTGTTCTCCACCCACCCGCCGGTCGCCGATCGCATCGCGCGGCTGGAGGCGATGGCCGGGCCGGGAGACTATCGGAGCCCCGACCGCTACTAGCGAATTCGGCGCGAAAGTCGACACTCGAGGTGCTCTACCGCGCCCGATCCGCTTAAGGTGTGCGACGTGCTGACCAGAATGCTGTCCGGTGTTGCGGCCGCGGGTGCGTTCGGCCTCGCCGTACCCGGCCTCGCCGTCGCCCAGCCCGGCCCGCTGCCGAACATCAACGCCCTGCCGCCGGTGAATCCGGCCGAGTTCGCGGTCAACGAGGGGACGTCGTACTCGTTCGGCGCGCCGGGCGGCGTGACGTGCGTGATGGATCGGCGCACCGGCGGCTACGGCTGCAGCGGTCCGCTGCCTGCGGCTCCGAACGGCGCGAACATGGTGTCCGGCTACGCGCAGGGCAGCCCTGGCTTCGCGGTGTCGGATCGGCCGATGTACGGCGCGATCGAGAACCCGCGTCCGCTGCCGCCGAACACGCGGATGAGTTTTCGGACGGTCAGTTGCGGCACCGACGGCGTCGTGACGTCCTGCGTGAACAGCCTCGACCAGTCCGGGTTCGTGCTCAGCCCGGCGGGCAGCTTCACGTTCTGAAACACTGCTGGCCCCGTCGGCGACATCTAGTCTGTGATGGTGCTGCGCAGAATCCTGGTAGGCATGCTGGTCGCTCCGGCATGTGTGGCCGCGTTGCCCGGCTTGGCGGCGGCTCAACCCCCGCCCCCGCCTCCGCCGCCACCCCCGCCGAACGTCAACGCGTGGGCGCCGGCCAACCCGCAGGAATACGCGGTGCTCGACGGCACGGCCTATGCGTTCACCGCCGGTCCGCTGACCTGCATGCTGCAGCGTTCCGGCGGTTATGGATGCCAGGGTCCGCTGCCGGGGGCGCCGGAAGGCGCCAACGTCATCAGCGGCGCGGCGGGTGGGGTGCCCGGCTTCGGCTCGACGCCGCGGCCGATCTTCGAGGGTGAGGTCAACGCGCTGCCGCCGAACACGCGGCTGAGCTTCGGCACCGTCAGCTGCGGCACCGACGGCGCGACGACAGCGTGTGTGGACAGCCGCAACCAGGCCGGTTTCGTCGTGGCCCCGGATGCGTCGTGGGTCAACGCCGTCAATCCGCTGCTGGTGCGGCCCGAGGGCACCAACCCGTACTTCAACTAGGGAGCCGGACCCACGGCTCAGAAGCCCGGCTCAGAAACCTGAGCCGAGCACCTCGTGGCCGGGCTTTTCCACCATCAGCCCGCGGTAGGCCTGCTCGACGGTCGATCCGTGGTTGACCACCCCGTCGACCTCGCGCGCGATCGGCATCGTGATGCCGCACTTGTCGGCGAACTCCATGATGACGCTGGAGGCTTTGACGCCCTCGGCCACCTGGTTCATCGACGCGATGATCTCGTCGATCGGCTTGCCGGCGCCCAGCTGTTCGCCGACGTGGCGGTTGCGGCTGCGCTGGCTGGTGCAGGTGACGATCAGATCGCCCATGCCGGCCAGCCCGGCGAAGGTGTCCCGGTGCCCGCCGAGCGCTTCACCCATCTTGGACATCTCGCGCACCGCACGGGCCATCACCATGGCTCGGGTGTTCTCCCCGATGCCCAGCGAATAGCCCATGCCCACGGCGATCGCGTACACGTTCTTCAACGCGCCGGCCATCTCGACGCCGACGACGTCGTCGGTGGTGTAGGTCCGGAACCGCTTGGTGCGGAACAACCCGCCGAGGTGAGCGGCCAGATGGGGGTCGGGCATGGCCAGCACCGCCGCTGCGGCGTAACCCTCGGCGACCTCGCGGGCAATGTTCGGCCCGGCCAGGATTCCGGCCGGGTGACCGGGCAGCACCTCGTCGACGATCTGGCTCATCCGGTAGTTGGTGCCCTGCTCGAGGCCCTTGACCAGCGACACCACCGGCACCCACGGGCGCAGTTCGCGGGCCAGTTCGGTCAGCACGTTGCGGAATCCGTGTGACGGCACCCCCATGACGATGACGTCGGCGCATTCGGCGGCTTCGGAGAAGTCGGTGGTGGCGCGCAGGGTGTGCGCCAGTTCGACCTCGTCGCCGAGGTACTTCGAATTGCGGTGGTTCTGGTTGATGTCGTCGGCGGTCTCCTGCGAGCGCACCCACTGCAGCGTCGGGCCGCGCCGGGCGCAGATGGAGGCAACGGTGGTGCCCCAGGATCCGCCCCCGAGGACGACGACTTTGGGTTCGCGCTGTGCAGGTGCCATGGCGATCAGATTAGGACTGCGCGGGCGCACCGAGGGGGGCTTTCGCCGTGCCGGTGTGAGTGCGCGGGCAACGCCTGACATTCTCGGGCATCTTGATGCTCAGTCCTGAGGCTAATGTGGCGATGTGCGCACGACCATCCGCATCGATGACGCGCTGTACCGCGAAGTGAAGGAGCGCGCGGCCCGGTCCGGCCGCACGGTGGCGGCGGTGCTCGAGGACGCGGTGCGTCGCGGGCTCAACCCGGCCGACCGGGGTGCACGGAGCCCGTTCGTGGTGCAGGCGAGCGGCAGCGGCGGGTTGCGACCCGGCGTGGACCTCGCCTCGAATGCCGGGGTGTCGGACGTGATGGAGGAAGGGGACAGCTTCGGTGCGATGCGTTGACACCAACGTCCTCGTCTACGCGCACCGGTCCGATCTCGTCGAGCACAACGACTATCGGGAAATGCTCGAGATCTGGGCCAACGACGATGAACCCCTTGGTGTTCCAGACGTCGTGCTGAGCGGGTTCGTGCGGATCATGACCGACCGCCGGGTTTTTCGTGAGCCCACCAGCCCCGCAGAGGCGTGGGCTGCTGTGCGGGCGCTACGCGACGCTCCTGCGGTCGTCGCTTTGCGGCCGACAGAGCGTCACTGGGATTTGTTCCGGCAGCTCGCCACCGACATCGACGCGCGCGGCAACGACGTGCCGGACGCGTACCTGGCGGCCTACGCCCTGGAGAACAATGCGACGTTCTACAGCGCCGATCGCGGCTTCGCCCGCTTCCGCGGCATCACCTGGCGGCACCCTCTGGAGGAATGACCCCGCTCAGCGGTAGTTGACGAACTGCAGGGCGACGTCGAGGTCGGAGCCCTTGAGCAGCGAGATCACGGCCTGCAGATCGTCGCGCTTCTTGGAGCTGACCCGGATCTCCTCGCCCTGGATCTGCGCCTTGACGCCCTTGGGGCCCTCGTCACGGATGATCTTGGTGATCTTCTTGGCTTCCTCGCTGCTGATGCCCTGCTTGAGGGTGCCGGTCACCTTGAAGGTCTTGCCGCTGGCCTGCGGGTCGCCGGCGTCGAACGCCTTCATGGAGATGTCGCGGCGCACCAGCTTTTCCTTGAAGACGTCGACGGCCGCTTTCACGCGCTCCTCGGTGGAGGAGACGATCTCGATGGCCTCCTCGCCCTTCCAGGCGATGCTGGTGTCGGTGCCGCGGAAGTCGAAGCGGGTGGACAGCTCCTTGGCCGCCTGGTTGAGCGCGTTGTCGACTTCCTGGCGATCGACCTTGCTGACGACGTCGAACGATGAATCCGCCATTGGACTCGTCCCTCCCTCGGTAGTTCATGGGCTCGGTAGTTCATGGGCTCGGTAGATGGTGCTTGCGTCCATCTTCACCCGTCGTGTCCGTGGGCGCGAACACCGCCCCCCACCCGCCGGTTTGTGTTGGGGGCCCACCCTCGTTGTATCTTGTAACGCGCGCTGTGCAGCGCATGTGCAGCATCCAGGCAGGTTGCCCGAGCGGCCAATGGGAGCGGACTGTAAATCCGTCGGCTTACGCCTACAGAGGTTCGAATCCTCTACCTGCCACCCTGATCAGGCCCCCTTTCGAGGGGGCTTGATTGCTTTGAGGGCGCGTCCCCTCCGCAGTAGTCGCGGCGGCACTATCGAATGCGACGCCCATGGCGTCGAGATCGTCCGGTAGCAGGTGCCCATTGCGGTCCAATCTGAGTACCGCCGTCTTGAAGCCCAGGAGCTTCTGAACCACCGTGACGTTGGCCCCGGCGCTGATGGCCAACGACGCGCATGTGTGCCGTAAGTCGTGCAGTCTCACACCTTCGCCAGCCGGGTGGCGGGTCGAGCGTTGCATCCGAGTGCTGCTGATGCCCGACGTGACCGGGGTGGCCGAGGACTTCGATTGGGAGGTGATCGGCGAGCAGGCCCAGGCGCTGCGGTTACCTGGTGACGATCGACCGAGCCTTCTACTCTCAACCTCGTGGGGAAACGGGGAGATTCGTTTGCGCGCTGGTACCTCGCACTGAGCGGGGGCAAGAAGTACGTCGTCTCGCAGGGGCTGGCGTTTGTCACGATCATGCCCGTCGCGCTGCTCGCATTGGTGGCGCTTCCACTGTTGCTGGAGTCGGACGATCAGACGGTGAACATAACGTGCGGCGACCGGCACGTCGAACGGACTTTCAGCAAAGAAGAATTCGAACTCAAATCTCGAGATCCCCAAGCTCTCGCCGTGGAGATGTGCACGACTTAGCCCGCTGACTCCCGGGAGCATAAAGATGCCACGCCCCCGTGCTCAGGTGGCAGGGCCTCCTGATCAGGCCCCCTTCCGAGGGGGCTTGATTGCTTTGAGGCCGTGGCCCGTCCCTTAGCTCCCGTGCAGGTGCAGCGCGCGGGCCGCGGCGGTGGCGATGTTCCCGCTCAACGTGACGATCGGGGGGCCGCCGCGCTGGTGGATCACGTTCGACAAGACCACCACGTAGGTGTCCGATTCGGGATCCAGCCACAGCGACGTCCCGGTGAAACCCGTATGCCCGAAACTCCCGACCGGGAAGATGTCGCCGCGCGGCGCTGAATGGGGGCTGTCGATGTCCCAGCCGAGGCCACGCTGATCCGGTCCGTCGCCCGGCTGCTGTGGCGTCGTCATCAGTTCCACGGTGGCCTGCTCCAACGGAAAGGTGCTGGGCCGGCCGGCACGTCGATCGAGCAATGCCTGCGCGTAGAGGCCGATGTCGTGCACGGTCGAGAACACCCCGGCACTGCCCGTCACGCCGCCCATCCGGCGTGCGGTCGGATCGTGGACGGTGCCGCGCAGCTGATGGCCGTAGTCGGGATTCAGGCCCGGGGTGTCTTCGTCGATGGCGGTCGGCGCGATCCGAGCCAGCAGATCGGTGCTCCAGGTGCCCGCGGCGCAGTCGTCGTCCGGACGCGAGCTCGGGTCGTAGGCGAGTGCGGTACCGCGGACCCGATACGGCCCACAGGCTTTCGCCGCGGGCAGGTAGTGGGTGTCCCGCATGCCCAGCGGGGTGAAGACGTTCCGCTGCACATACGTGTCGATCGGTTCACCGGTGAGCTTCTCGACGATCGCTCCCAGCAGGATGAAGTTGATGTCGGAGTAGTGGAAACGCTCGCCCGGTTCGAACACCACCCACGCGCCGAGCGCCCGGTGCAGCCCTTCAGCCTTGTCGGCGCTGGACAGCCCCCATGGACCGTCCAGGCTCAGATCGCCGGCGATACCGGAGGTGTGCGTCATCAGCATGCGCAGCGTGACCCGGGCGCGCCGCGGGTCGTTGTCCGGGTTGAATCCGGGCAGGTACGCCTGCACCGGGTCGTCGAGCTGTATGCGGCCCTGTTCGTACATCTGCAGCACGGCGGGTGTGGTCGCGATGCTCTTCGTCAGCGAGGCCAGGTCGAAGATGGTGTCCTCGGTCATTGGTTCGGCGGGGGCGGGGGAGCCGTCGAGTCCGGGTTCGGCGGCCAGCTTGCGCTCACCGAATGCCTGGCGGAACACGATCCGTCCGCTGTGCCCGATCTGCACGACCGCTCCGGGCAGGCGATGCGCCGCGACCGCCTCGTTCACCAGTTGGGCGATCGGGGCGAACTCGGGTGCGGGAGCCACCGACGGCGTCGTGGTGGCCGGGATGTCGGTGTGGGGCGCGACGGTTTCGGGCGAAGCGGCGGACGCCGTGGTGCTGGAAGCCGCCGGCGGCGCCGGGCGTCCACAGGACGCGACCGCGGCGAGGGTGAGCAGAACCACACCCACGCGGCAGACCTGGACCACGCGCGACCTCGACATTGGTTTCGACGGTAGCCCCCGCGTCGTGCGGTCAGGATCAATCGCCAGCCCTATGGCCGGAACGCCAGGATCCGGTCGTCACCCGGGCGGGGGTCGCCGCGGCCGTCCCGGTTGGACGTGGTGAACCACAGCGCACCGTCCGGCGCGACCACGACGGTGCGCAGCCGCCCGAACTCACCGACGAACAGTGACGCCGGATCACCGACGCTGCCGTCGGCTCGGACCGGGATCCGGAACAGGCGCTCGCCGCGCAGCGCCGCCATCCACAGCGACCCGTTGTGGAACGCCAGTCCGGACGGCGACGCCTCGTCGGGACGCCACTGCAGGACCGGGTCGATCAGTCCCTCGCGGTCCGCGCGGCCCTCGACGGTGGGCCAGCCGTAGTTGCCGCCGGGCTGGATCAGGTTGAGCTCGTCCCAGGTGTTGGCGCCGTACTCGCTGACCCACAGCCGGCCGGCGGCGTCCCACGCCAACCCTTGGACGTTGCGGTGTCCGAGCGAGAACACCGGTGATGCGGGGTCGGGGTTGTCGGCGGGGACCGAGCCGTCGGGATTGATCCGCAGGATCTTGCCGCCCAGGGAGGCCGGATCCTGTGCCAGCTGCGGGCTGCCGGTCTCGCCCGTGGCGAGGTAGAGCTTGCCGTCAGGCCCGAACGCGATGCGGCCGCCGTCGTGGATGGTCCCGGCCGGGATACCGGTGAACAGCGGTGTCTGAGGGCTCAGTGCGGTGCCGTCGAACTCCATCGTGACCACGCGGTTGTCGCCGGCGGTGGTGATGTAGGCGTAGACCGTCGACCCCGCGGTCGCCAACCCCAGCAGTCCGCCCTCGCCACGCGAGACCACGTCCGCGACCTGGCCGACCGGTGCGACGGCGCCGGGTTCGGCCATGCGCTGGATCGTGGCGCTGTCGCGCTCGGCGATCAGCGCGCTGCCGTCGGGCAGGAACGCGATACCCCATGGGACGTCGAGATCGGTGGCGACGTCGCCGGCCGCGCCGGCGGACGGCTGGGCCGGCGACGGCGGCTCGTCGGCGCAGGCCGCGAGCAGACCTACGGTGGCCAGGACGGTCGCGGCGCGGCGCAGTGCGGTGATCATGACCGCGGGGTACCCAGGAGCCGCGAAAGGGAGTCTGAAATCATCGCGGGATGACCGCGATCGACCCGACCGCGAGTGCCGCCGTTCTGCTGTTCGCGACCGCGATGTCGCCGCAGTGATCCCTGCGGTGTTCGGTCGGCGCCGGCTGACCGTGCGCAGATTCGATGCTCACCGCGACGGGTGGGTCGACGCACCGCCTGGCGACGTCTCGTCCGACGCCAGGGTCGACGTGACCGAACTGACCGTGTCGACGTTCAATGTGTGGAACAAGGCCTTCTTCGCCGAGCAGCGCTACCAGGCTCTGGCCGATCTGCTGCAGCGCGACCGGCCCGACGTGATGGTGTTCCAGGAGGTCACCGCCGCTGCGCAGACCGTGCTGCTGGAGCAGCCGTGGGTGCGTGAGCAATACCGATGCGTCGGAGTCGTCGGCGGCAGGATCGGTGGCTACGGGATGCTGATGCTCTCGCGGCTGCCGATCGCGACGGCGACGTTCAGTCGGTTGCCCAGCCGGCGGAGACGCAGTTTCGTGCAGGCCGACCTCGCAGTCGATGGCCACACATTGCGCATCTGTTCGGTGCATCTGGAAAGTGGTCAGGATGGCGCCTGGCTGAGGGCCTGGCAGCTGCGCCGGGTGTTCCGCGCGGTGTCGGCCGACGACGCGGTGATTCTCGGTGACTTCAACATGCGCAACGGTGAGGAGCGGTGGCTCTCGCCTGCGTACCGGGACGTCTGGCCGGCGCTGCATCCGCATGACCCCGGCTTCACCGAGAACTCGTGGACGAACCCGACGCTGCGGGACAGCAAGAAGAAGCCCCGGCAGCTTCGCTTCGACCGGGTGCTGATCAAGGGTGGGGATTGGCTGCCGACCGACATCGCGATGCTCGGCACCGAGCCGATCTCACCTGAGCTGCCGCGGGTCTTTCCTTCCGACCACTTCGGCCTGTGGTGCCGCTTGCGCACCGGCGACCCGGGGAGCGTCACAGACAGGTAAGACTCCCGCTGCGCCGCACTGGTGACTCTCGGGCCCGCGCGTCCACCTGCGGCTTCAGCGTTCCCGATGCGTGCGCACACCGCTTCGGTGTGTGGTCCGACCGGCCGCAATTTTGACGCATCCGTGGACAGCTGGGAGCAAGCTTGAAAGTATCTGTGAATGCTGGGTACCGCGGGAAGAGCCGCGGAGGCGCGCAGCGTTGGCAAATTTCTCGACCGCGTCCGCGCGCAGCCGTCGGCGCTGTTCGTCGACGGCGAAGCCGGAATCGGCAAGACCACGCTGTGGCTGGCGGCGATACAGCACGCGGAGCAGAACGGCTTCGTTGTCCTGTCGGTCCAGGGCGCCCCGACCGAGTCGGTGCTGGCTTACGGCGGGCTGGCCGACCTCGTGGAGGGGGTTGATGCCGAGATCTGGGCACGACTGCCCGAGCCGCAGCGAGTGGCGATGCGCGCTGTCGTCGACTACCGCGAAGTCGCCGGAGGTGACGACGCCCGAGCGGTGTCGGCCGGCTTTCTCACGCTGGTACACACTCTTGCCGAGCGGTCGCCGGTACTGATCGCCGTCGACGACATCCCGTGGATCGACCGGTCGACCCGCGACGTCCTCGCCTTCGCCGCCCGCCGCCTCGACGGTCCTGTGGGGTTGCTCGTCACCGAACGACTGCGGGCCGACACCTCCTCGGCCAATTCGTGGTTGCGAATGCTACGTCCGGAGTCGTCGCAGACCCTGACGATGGGTCCGTTGAGTCTGGGCAAGTTGCATTCGGTGCTGTCCAGCCGTCTCGGGCAGTCGTTCGCCCGTCCCACGATGTCGCGTATCGCGGCCATCTCGGGCGGAAACCCTTTCTACGCCTTGGAATTGGGGCGCGCGTTGCTCAGGAATCCGCGCGGGATGGATGTCGCGCTGCCCGGCACGCTCACCGAACTGGTTTCGGCCCGGATCGGCAGCCTGCCGCAGGAGGTGTTGACGTCACTGTTGGCGGTGGCGTGCGCGGGGGCGCCGTCGATCATGACGGTGGCGCAAGCCATTGGGTGCGACGTTGCTGAGACTGTCGACCTGCTCAGCCGCGCCGAGGACGAGGGGATCGTCCGATTCGACGGGCACCGTGTCCGTTTCAGTCATCCGCTGTTGGTTCAGGGCGTGTACGCGGGTGCGCCGCCGAGTGCCCGCCGGACGATGCACCATCGGCTCGCCACCGTGGTCGACGAGCCCGAGCTCAAGGCCCGTCATCTCGCTCTCGGCGCCACGACCGCGGACCCGGCCACGCTGGAGATGCTCGACGAGGCGGCGCGCTCGGCGAGTGCGCGCGGCGCGCCCGCCGCCGCGGCCGAACTCCTCGACATCGCCATCCGCCACGACCCCGACGGCGCGCCGCAGCGCCGAATTCGGGCCGCGCGCTACCACCTTGCTGCCGGGGACGCGCGCGCCGCGCGGGAACTGTTGGAGCCCACCGTGGAGGCGCTGCCGGAAGGGCCGCTGCGCGCAAAGGCGTTGGCGCAGTGGGCCGCAGTGCACCTGTTCGATGACAACTTCCTCGAAGCCGCTGCGCTGCTGCAGCGGGCGCTCAGCGAGGCCGGCGACAACCCGGCACGGCGTGCCCAGATCTCCACCGCGCTGGCTTTCGCGCTGTTCAACGGTGGTCACATCGAGGCCGCCGTCGCGTGCGTCGAACAGGCCGAGTCGTTTGCCGAGACGGCCGGATTCCCGCTGCTTGCCTGCCAGGCGCTGACAATTCGTGTGCATCTGCACTTCATGCGCGGCGATGGCCTCGACGAGAACGCGTTGCAGCGGGCGATGATGCTGGAGAGCGAGTCCGGCCATGTGCCGGCACCGTTTCGGCCCAGCTTGCATCACGCCTGTCTGCTGTCGTGGACCGGTCAGATCGAGGAGGGCCGCGACGAGCTGCTCGCCATCAGGAAACGCTGCATCGAGCGGGGTGAAGAGTCCGATCTGCTCCCGGTGACGTTCAACAGCTTCCTCGCCGAGTTGTGGCTCGGGCACATCGACGCCGCGCAGGCCGTGGCTGCCGATGCGATGGAGCGGGCTGAGCAACTCGGCGGCGAGCTCGCGCCCGGCATCGCCCACACCATGCAGGCGGCGTTGGCCGCGTTCGCCGGCAGAGAGGACTCGGCGCGACAGGCCGCCAAGCGGGCGCTGTCCGCCAGTCGGCGAAGTGGCGCAACGACTCTGCTGGTCTGGCCGATCAGCATTCTCGGATTTCTCGAGTTGTCACTGCACAACCATGACGCGGCAGCGGCAGTCTACGATCCCGCGTTGGCGGTGCTCGACACGATGCCGAATTCTACCGAGATCATCACCGCGCCCTTTGTCGCCGATGCGACCGAGGTGCTCATCGAATTGGGCCGGGTGGAGCAGGCCGATGCGTTGGTCGACCGTCTTCATCACAATGGAAAACGGTTGGGACGGCACTGGCTTCTGGCCGTCAGCGCACGCTGCCGGGGCATGCTGCACGCCGCCCGTGGTGAACTCGCCGCAGCCACCGAATGCGCAGAGGAAGCTCTCGAAACCCATGACCGGTTGCCGATGCCGTTCGAACGCGCCCGTACGGAGTTGTTGCTGGGCAAGCTGCAACGCCGCAGACGGCACCGGGAAGCAGCTACCGAGGCGCTCCGAAGCAGCCTGGCGGTGTTCGACGATTACGGCTCGCCTCTGTGGGCCGCGCGTGCCCGCACCGAGTTGGCCCGCCTGGACAACGCTTCCGGCGCCACGGCGACCCTGACCGCGACCGAGCAGCGCGTCGCCGAGTTGGCCGCGGCTGGTCACACCAATCGCGATATCGCCGCCACCCTGTTCATCAGCCCGAAAACGGTCGAGGCGAACTTGGCGCGCACCTATCGCAAGCTGGGTATCCGCTCACGGAGCCAGCTGGCCCGCCATGTGCGCCCCACCGACATATAGGAGGGGTTGCAAGGGAAACGCCTGATTCGTCGATCCCCGAGTTTGGCTAGTTTCCACGGCTATGACGTCGGCCGTGCACCAGCGCTTCCTTGCTGAGTGGTATGTGCCGGAGTGCGCGGAGGCCGACGTCAGCGACATCGTGCAACGCGTGCGCGCGGAGACCAGCGGACCCGGCCCGTGGGCTCTGGTGCGTCTGGTCGCGACCTTGGCGGTGCCCGCCGATGAAGTGGTGTTCGGGCTCTTCGACGCGCCGTCCGCAGACTCTGTCACCGACGCCTGTGAGCGGGCCGGACTGCCGCCGATGCGGATCAACGCCGCGTTGGACGGCGGTCTGAGCGGGTCGAGGGTGCCGGGGTAGGGATTTCCCTGATTCGGTGGGGCGGGTGTGCCCATAGCGTCGGTGCGTCCACAAGTGTGCGCTGGGTGAGGGGTCGGGACTGATGGAGTCGGCGAAGTACGTGTCGCGGGTTGGTGCGTTGGCGGTGGCGCTGGGTTTGGGGTTGGCGGTGTCCAACAGCCCGGCGTTGGCGGATTCGTCGGACGGTGGGGGTGCCTCGGACTCGTCGAAGTCAGAGTCCTCGAACTCGGAATTGTCTAAGTCGGAGACCTCGGAGAAGGGCGACGCCGGTACGGCGCCGGGGTCGGGCAGCGCGGGTCCTGAATCCGGCGACGACGATGGCGACGATGGGGACTCCGACGAGGACGACACCGACGCCGAGGCTGAGGCAGCCGACGAGCTGGCCGCTGAGGTGGCGGAGGAGCTGGCCACTGAGGTGCCAGCGGACGACAGCGGTGGCGGCGAGGTTGCTGACGGCGAGCTTGATGCTGAGGTCGAGGAATCGGTGGAGGTCGTTGAGGACGATCTCGCCGAGGAGGAGCTCATTGCAGACGGCGACCGCGTTGCGGAGGCGGAGCCGGCAGACGACGTGACGGTGCAGCAGCCGAAACCAGTAGCCGATTCGGTGCGTTCCGTGGAGCCGGAGCCGGCCGTATCTGAATCATCGGCGCGAGGACTGCAGGTCCAGCCGGGCACATTTGTCGAGGTGGCGTCGAGCGCGTTGGGTGTTGCGATGGCGCCGTTGGCGGTTCCGTCAGCCCCGGCGGCTCCCGCGCCGTCGCCGGCGTTGCTGGGGATCCTGGGGTGGATACGTCGGGAGATCGAGGCGACGTATGCGAACTACAGCATTTCGATCAATGGTGTGCAGTTGGTGCAGAACGGCACTGCGGTGGCGATCTCGGACGGGTTCGGCTCGATCGCGATCGCCTACGGGGAGAACGCGACGGCGACGGCGCAGGGCTGGTTTTCGCGGGCGGTGGTGCGTGGTGATGACTCGACCGCTGAGGCCGTCGATGGCAACTTCAACCGCGCCCGGGTGTATGGGGAGAACAACAGCGCGACCAGCAGCGGTGACTTCAGTAGGGCGATCATCCGCGGCAATGAGAACACCGCGGTGGCTGATGGCTTCTCCACAAGATCCACGATCATCGGTGATTTGAGCATCGCCTCGACTACTGGTCGTCACACCACTGTCTCCATCGACGGAGACAGCAATGCGGCCACCGCAGCCGGGGTTGGGGCTTCTGTGCGGATCGTCGGCGATGGGAGCGTGGCCGACTCGACGGGTGGTGCGCGGGCACTGGTGATCGGTGACTCGAACTCCGCTACCGCACAGGGCGAGTTCTTCACCCGCGCGGTCATCATCGGCGACACCAACTCGGCAACCGCGGCTGAGGGCAACTTCAACCGTGCGCTCATCATCGGTGATCTGAACCTTGTGGGGGCTGCGTTCGGTGACGACAATCGCGTTGTTGCGTTCGGTGACGGAAACAGCGCGCTCACGCGTGACGGCGACCACAACACGGTGGTGGTTCGCGGCAACAACAACGGCTCGACGGAGACGCCGCCATCCCTGGACGGAGTGGTGTTCGCCGGAAACGGCGACGGAAATACCGTCAGAGTGCGGGGCAACAACAGCGAGGCGAAGGCCGACGGTGACCGCAACTACGTCCGGGTCGACGGTGTCGACAGTGTCGGCGTTGCCGCCGCTGGCGCGAAAGTGGTCATCGTCGGCGACGACAACCTGGCCGGGGCGGAGGAACGCAGCTTCTCCTACATCCGAGGCGACGACAATGTGGCCAGCGCGGTGGATGATGCGACGGCAGTCATCATCGGTTCGGACAACGCCGCGGAAGCCGCGAGCCGCGGCCTCGCATTCATCATCGGTACCGACGACGTTGCCGTGGCCCAGGGCGATGGCGATGGTGGGCGTGCAACGACCATCGTGCTCGGAGAACGCAACACAGGTTCCTCCGGGCTCGGCGCCGACAACCTCGTGTTGATCGTCGGCGACGACAATGTCGGCGGCAGCAATCTGGGAGGCGACCACAACAGGGTGCTCGTATTTGGTCACGACAACGCAGGGGGCATTGATCCCGGCGATCACAACCGAGTCATCATCGTCGGAGCCGGCAACGCCGGTAGCGCGGGCGACGGCGACCACAGCACGGTCTACATCCGCGGTGACGCGAACTCGGTGACTGCCGGTGGCGAGAGCTCGAGTGCCGCAGTGATCGTCGGTGACGACAACACCGCAGAGGTCGCCGCGGAAGAAGCCCGCGCGGTGATCCGGGTGTACGGCAATCAGAACGAAGCGACCGCGGCCGCCGACGGCGGGGGATACGCCACTCTGCAGTTGATAGGCGAGCTCAACGAGGGGACCGCCGCGGCGGCGGGTGGGCGCGCAATGGTGGTGATCATCGGTGCCGGTAACGATGGTCTAGCGATCGCGGAAGACAGCCGATCGGCAGCGAGCGTTGTCGGCGAGGGCAATTCGGCCACCGCCTTGGCAACTGATGGCTCCCGTTCGAGCGCCACGCTGTGGGGCGACTCAGCCACGCTGAATGTCGACGCGGGCGTCGATTCGGTGTCAAGAGGGGTGATGGTCGGAGACGACAACACCATCCTCGTCAGCGCCGATGGTGGTAGCCGCAGCGTGGGACGAATCATCGGCGATTCCAGCGTCGTCACAGTCGACGCTATTGATGAGGCGTTGGGAATCGCCGAAGTCGTTGGCAGCAACAGTTCGGCTTCCACCGAGGCTTACGGGGGCGCCTTCGGCCGTGCGTCGGTGTACGGCACGTCAAGCGCTGTCGCGACCACCAACGGCGATGCTGTTGCGGTTGGCAGGGACAACGTCGCGACCGCCGACGAAGGCGCCGTCGCGCGCGTCTTCGGCAACGACAACAGTGCCAGTGGCTACGGCGCGGACAACCTTGTCGTGGTGATCGGAGATGGCAACGTGGCTCGGACGGGTTTGGGTTTCACCGGCAACCGCATCTATGTGCAGGGCGACGGCAACATCGCTGAGATCGGCGACGGTGACCACAACACCGTGCGTGTCTACGGTGACAACAACCTGGGTACCGCCCGCGGTGGCGACCACAACACCGCTCTCGTCTATGGTCGGCAATCCAACGCCGAAGCCGGCTGCTCCTTCGCCACCACCGACGGTTGCGACGGTAACGCCGCGACCGTTCGGGGCAGCCAGAGTTCGGCGATCAGCGGTGGCAGCGTGGGCCTCGGCGTGGGGGGCGACGACAACACCGCCATAGTCCGGGGGGATGGCAGCAGCGCAACCGCCGCCAACGGCGACGACAACTACGCCAGCGTGCGCGGGGACGGCTCCGATGCCGGAACCGGAGATGACGTGGGTAGCAACAACACGATGCTCACTCGCGGTGACAACTCCTCGACGCGACGGCTCGGCCCGGGAGACGACAATCTGGCCTACGTTTCCGGTGCCGAAAGTGCCGCGCAGGTTCTCGGCAGTAGCAACATCGCCGTGGCCATTGGAACATTCAGCAAGGCCGAGTCCGGGTTTGATTTCGAGGACCCGCTGAACAGCCCTGACAGCCAGTACAACCTGGCCATCGTGGTGGGCGGGCAGAGCATCGCTTCAGCCGGCCCCGGTGATGGCAACACCGCGATCGCCGTGGGTTACGACCTGGATGCTGCGACCGGACCCGGGGACGGTCTGACAGTGGTGAAGCTCTTCGTCGACGATTGACCCCGCCGCCGGCGGCTCTCCAGGTTTGTTTTCGGCCGTGACGTGCTATCACTGAGCATGGCCACGAGTCCCCCGCGCGGCCCGGTCGACGCAACGCAGGTACCCCGCTTCGCCGGTCCACCGACGTTTGCACGGCTGCCGCGCCTCGACGAGGTCACCCGTGCCGACGTCGCCGTGGTCGGCATCCCGTTCGACTCCGGGGTCTCCTACCGGCCCGGCGCCCGGTTCGGGCCGGCGCACATCCGGGCGTCGTCGAAGCTGCTGCGCACGTATCACCCGCCGCTGGACGTCGAACCGTTCGCCGCGCAGCAGGTGGCCGACGCCGGCGACATCGCGGTCAACCCCTTCGACATCGCCGATGCCATCACCGCCATCGAACGCGCCTCCGACGAGCTACGCAGTGGCGGGTCGAAGTTGGTGACCTTGGGCGGGGACCACACCATTGCGTTACCGCTGCTGCGATCTCTGCATCGCGAGCACGGGCCGATCACGGTGTTGCACTTCGATGCGCACCTCGACACCTGGGACACCTAT
>MDTD01087370.1_pt1 | contig 26754 bp, 16 predicted proteins | sample 811221 | NCBI WGS metagenome assembly MDTD01 (sample SAMN05326646, study PRJNA326480) | marine metagenome | isolation source: seawater | place: Pacific Ocean: South West | collected 2011 | reverse complement strand
TTTTTGGGATCTATTTTAGAGAAAAAAGCATGATCGGCTCCTTTCATCACACGAATAAAACAGTCATCCGTGCTAGAAGACCCTCCGAGGCATTCATTTTTAGAAAGTCCAATATGCTCTCTAAATTTTTCTTGCACAACCCATTTCGTTGAGCTTGACTCACTTTTTTGAATAAAACAAATGGGAGCTATTCCATCTCCTGATGTATTTCCATTATCCCTTGTGATGTAATTGCAGTCACCCTCTGAATATGGAGGTTCTTCACCAGTGGCATCATGACCACCTTCATTTAAAAGAGGAAAATTATCTTCAAAGTTATTACAAGGCTCGCTGGAGGCATCGTGGACGTGGTCCCAATCGTTTCCTAAGACTTGAACCCCGGCCATGGTTGCATTAGAATTATTATAGAGGTTTAAAGAAACGCCAACAAGTTCACCAGGGCTTAGCCTTCCATTCCCATTATTGTAAGGGAAGTCGGTTTCTATTTGTGATGTTAATTCGACTTTTCCTTGAAGCCTTAAAGAATTATAAAGGCTTATCATATCTGATCTTGAATCAAAGACAAAAGCAGACGGTGCTAATGGGTTTGGGTCAAGCTTTAATAAATCTTTATCAAGGAGTATTGTTTTTGTTCGATTTGTAGAAGTAATTGGTATGTTGGTGTCTGAGGAATTATCGATGTGATTTAAGTTATCATTGTAAGATCTAAAAAGAAGAAGGCCATATTTGTCCCATAACTTTTCAATTTTATCTTTTGAGTAATTAGTACCGCAGGGAGAAGCATTTGAATCAACAAAAATATGCTTAGTTTTTCTTGCCATGGTCTGGGCAAAACGCCTGAAGTTTATAGGAGTGACACTTCGGATCCAAGTTGTTGAATGCTCTTCGCTAGAACCACCCAGGTTAACTTTTTCTTGATCGGACAATTGACCCATTTCAGCTAATGACTCAGAAATTAACCATAGGGTGTTTTTTACCGACTCTTCGATCGTGAGACTACAATTGGAAGATAGATCTTCAGTTAAAGCAACAAGAAAATGCCCAATTATTTGGCCTGCATAGTGGATATCCTCAATGCAATCACTTGGATGATTTGGATCATAACAGAGGTAGTTTGGGTAAGAGAGTCTCGAATCATCAGATGAGTCTATTCCAGGAGCATGCATCCTATCCGTTTCTTTCAATGGTCTTGAAGCATTTAAAAATAGACCAAGTGCCCACTCAAAGACATGAGGTCTTTCGTTCATGAAATAACTGAAGAAGTCCGCAAGCCCCTCACCAATTGCCCCTGCTTCATCATAAAATAAATCTCCAAGGTCTATTCCAGTTGTATTGTTGTTTAAATTCAAAAGTATCTGGTTAAATACATGTCCCATCTCATGATAGATGATTGTGGGGTCTTCTGAAAAATAAAAGTTTCTATACTGAGAGCTATGTCCTAAACATAGAGTCATTGTTGTAGGACTAAAAAATGCATTGTCCTTAAAGGAGCAGGTAGCATAAGTGGTTAAAGTATCATTGGTGCTATCTGTTCCGTCTAAGGTGTGCCTCCAATATCTATATTTATTATCTGTAAAAAGGTCTGATGAGATATCACTTATGATATCAGACGTACTTTGTGCAAAAGCTATTTTTTCTTTAAGAGTGTCATGAAACTTTGTGATAATCTTCTTCTTGTGGCCAAATGTATGAACTTCCAAAAACTCTTTTGATCTGGGATTAAATGCCCATTTCCCATTACTTGATCCTATTGCATCTTTATTTTTATCTTTTAAAACTTTATAGCAGCTAGTAACTGAATCACAGCTTTCCTCAAGCGTTTCGTTGTATGTTATGAAGTCTGCTCCAGGTTTTAGGAATTGTCCAAGGTTAACATTTGGATTTAATTGCCTTTTTCCTGAAAGAATATAGGGGTTATCCTTAAGAATCCTGCCGTGTCCTACTGGAACCGTTGAAGGCAAATTTTTGAAAACAGGGGAATTAGTTAATTCCTCAGACGGGTTTTCTAGTAAACAGGAAGAGGTAATTATTAGGATTAAAATAAAAGAAACAATATTTAACAAAAAGGAATTAAAATAAACCATTTTATCTTTTATTTTACTTATTCTTGAATACAGAAAACAAAAAATACGTTTCATGCTTACCTTATATTGGTATCCGAATCGTTAACAGTTTCATTAATATTTTCTTCTCTTATATCACTTAAGTCCTTTTCTTTTCTTGTGCTTTCATTTTGAGTAACGCAGGGATTATCCACTTCTTCTCCTAAATTAAGCCACTGTCTGCTAAATTCTGATCCTTTTGAATGTTCAACAGAGAGCTCTAGATCACCTATTAGACTATTTAAAGTTCTATATTGGCCTAGGTTTTTTTGAGCGTTACCATATTCCTCTTCAACACAAGTACTCCCGGAGGACTTTTTATCTTTACATACGCTTCGAGCTTTTCTTTTTAAATAATCATCAAGATGAATACAAATATTGTTATTTTCTTTTTCGGGTGAGTTGCTTTTTTCTTCTCCAAAATTAATCGGTTTCGTTTCAAAAATGCTTTTGCTTATATCTAAAATATTACTGATTCTGTTAGTTAATTCTGTTTCAGTTAAAGCTTCATTATTTTCATCACTAGAGCTAGATAAACCAAGGGAAGACTTTATATATTCTTTCTGCTGGGTTGTTAACTTAGGGTTATTTTCTGTCAGAGCATTAAATGTCTTGTGTCCAAGACTCTTTTTTACTTTATTCCAGTCATTGCCTTTAGCACTGCATAGCTTTACAAGATCAGGAGTATCATCTTCCTTTTTTTCAGTATCTTTTTCCGATTCATTTTGGTTTAGGTGGCAGAGGCTATCAAAGCTAGAAATATCCTTTAGAACTGTGATGTCATCATTTAGGAAAAAAGAAATTTCAGTGGCTTCTTTATAGAGAGAAGATGCCGAAAAATCACCTTCACATCCACCTAAAGGGTTAATTCTTAATCTATCAAATTTTCTACAAACCTTTGACACCTTATCAATTCTTTCCTTCAACTCTTTGTCTTTTTCAGCTTGTTTTTCACTTAATTTACTTTGAATTTCTTTTTGACCCTTTTGAAAGTCTGAGATCGCTTCCATGCATTGATTTTTAACGTTATCCCAAGATTCTCTCGCCCTCATTAAATTTTCCTGGAAATTCTTTATGTAATTTTCTGCTAAGCTGTCGGCTTGTTTGGCTTGCTTTACTATGGCCAACTTTAACATAGTCAGTTTACGGGGGAGGTCCTTCTCGAGAAAGTCTAGATTTCCACCGCCTCTTAAAAGGACGTTATATTTTGATGCTTTAAGCTCAGGTAATGTTAGGCTTAAGCCCTCTGGAAGAGGAAAATCTGTCGTAGGAAAATATTTTTTCAAAGGATCAACGATGCTTTTTTTAAGAAATGCACCGACTTCATTTAAAAATAGCTGTTGTTTGGTAGCAGCATTTTTTATTGCATTATTGTAACTATCTGCTGTTTTCACTAGGTCTTTATTTGTATTTACAATCATATTTTTTGTTTCTAGATAGCAAGTTTGAGTTTTCAATGCACAACTTGTTGCATGTTTAAGGCAAAAAGAAGCACCTCCAGGATACATTTTTTCTCCACATTGACTTTGGTCTAGTTCTATTCCTGAGCATTCAAGAACTCTATCGTTAATTTCATTAGCTACATCGGTTACGAAATTGGATTCAAGTTCTTTGAGTTCGTTTAAATATTTTTCAGCTTTTTCCAAACGGTACTTACGTGAATTAAGCCTCTTATTTTGTGAGGATAAGCTTTGGTCACTCTTAAAGAAATTTTTACAATTATCTACTGATTTTTTAAATAGATTGTAAGGCGAATCAGACGCTCTCCGACCTTCAGCATTTTTATATATTACTTGAATAACTGTACCAAAAGTTTTTTCAAGGGCCTTAACTCTTTCTAATTTATCCTGAATGAATGCGTCTGATGTAAGAATTCTGTTTAATGCAGTTTTATATTGAGAAACTGTTGTACCACCACCTTCAATATTTATCTGCTTGATCCCACTCATTATTGAATCAAGCCCTATTCCTTTACCACCCTTACTTGGAGCATCAAAAACACAGTCTTGAACAAATTTCTTTCTTTCAAAAACGATTGTATCGTTTATCTTTTTTCCGATTTCTCTATTAAAATCTTTATCAAAGGGAGGTGGTGAAAAATCCTTTCCAAGTAAATCTGGTTTTCTTAACTCCTTTTCTATTCTTGCTCTTTTTACTTTCATATTTCTAATCTTTGAAAAAATAGCGTCAGTCGCTGGACGGAAAAGGGTAAGACCTCCTTTTGCCATATCGCTCATATTAAAACTAGACGTCCAATCATCAATTCCATTTGTGTTTACTTCACTAAAAATTCTAGATTTTATTTTATCGACATCCATTTCATATTTTCTTTTATTCTTTAAGTAATCTGCAGATGATCTAACTAAGCTTTTACCTGATTTTTGAGACTGAGAGTCCATTTCTTGTTTAATATTTAATAAACCGGCTTTTGAACCAATCATGTTTTGGTCATTAATGAGACCATCGCAAGCGGGAACTATGTTCCTAAGATCGCGGTTATCTGCTTCGACACTATTAGCACTATTTCCACCTCTTAAGATATCATTCAGAGAGTCCATTTTTCTTTTTGCTAAAGACATTTCTTCTTTAAAAGCATTTACCATTTGTTTCATTCTATCTTCATAGCCTGTTAGGCCATTTAACTGATCCTTAATAAAGGATTTTTGAGCTTCTCGACTTTTTTTAAGGCAACCAAGTCCAGTTTGCTCATTATCTTCGGATAAGTTCTGAGCGTATGCAGTTTGATGTTGGTAGGAAGCATTGATAATCATTTGGGCCATAGCTAGGCCCTGTGAATCATTGACCATACATGAAGGGGGTGTCGCTGTTTGAAGTGGTCTCATACAATTTGGGAAAATTTGATTTGGTACTGGCTGTACTTTAGGCGTCAGATAAGATTGGAGAGAAGCCTGTTGCATTTTTAATTGCATTAGTTTGTATTGTTCATCCTGTTGCTTGCTAACTGCCTCTAGTGTTTTGACAACAACTCCAGCATTTTTGGTAAAGGCGTCCAATGCTTCTTGAGACTTAAGGTGAGTTGGAAAAAGCGAAGAAAATAAAAATGCGAAAAAGATAACTCTTTTCATATTCTCAATTTTAGAGACGACTGTTTTCAATCGTGTGTGGCGCAAAACTTCCTCCACAAATTTTAACTTACTCCATTGAATCAAATATCTAGCTTTTTCGGTAAGTTAGAGCATAAAGTGAGGGCGATTAACTCCTTTTTTCGTACCTCCATTTTAATACCTGTCTAAACTAGTCACAATTTTTCAAGATCATAAATAAATTCTCTTCCAAAAAGGTTGGCAATTTCAAGGACTTAAGTAGAATAGAGGATGAAAAAACAAATACTTAGGTATAAGGCTCCATCACACCCTATTTTTTTTTGGTGAAGTTTGGAAAGCCCTAAATTTTTGCCACGATAGTTTAAATGACAAATACCCGCCCTCAACAACAAGCTGATAGTGAAACACTCCTTCAGAAGGTAAAGGGTGGAGGACTTCGTTTTCTGGCCGTTATTTTTGATTTTTGTTTGGCCTTTATTCTTTTTTCATTCCTATCTAAATGGGAATTTTTAAATGATTTTTACAAGGAAATACATAAGGTCATCATATCTTTAAACTTATTTAAGAAATATCAATTTCTAAATCACACACTTCCTTTCGTTTGTTTAATTTTTTCATTATTTTTTATTCTTCGTTTCTGGACAACATTAATTTTTGGGGTCAGTTTCTCACAATTTATTTTAGGTTTGAGGGGAGACGTTTCCCGTTTATGGGACCGGATAGGGGGCTCAATTAGAGTTATCTTCGAATTACTTTTCTTACCTTTATTTTTATTTGAACTTATCTCTATCTTTAGAATGAGAACACTAAAAGAGTTTTTGACTTATACTCATGTTGTAGACCGAGATCCTAAGCTACCTATTTTTAGAATAATAATCATAACACCGATCATTTTATTTTTTACGATTGTCTCGCCCTTATATAACAATCCTTCACTTTCACTGAATAAAGAGGTTAAAGTTTTAGATGCAATAAAAGAGTTGAGAATTAAGAAGAAAAAGATAAAAACACCCAAGAAATATTATGGTTCTAACTCTTATAAATTTTCGTCTTTTTCATCTTTGGGCAATGGACGTTTTATTATTTTCCCCTCATTTGATATTTTAAAAAAGGGAAAAGTAAGGACTGTTGTTCCTTTTTTTAAAATTTATGATAGAGATTCCAAAACGATGGGCAGCTGGAGGATAGAAAGGAAATTAGACCTCTTTGAACTTTTTGACCGTATAAAAGGGATGCAGCCACTCTTTTCTAAAAATTACCCTGGGCTTTCAAAATCTCTGGAAAAGGAGAGAAAACATTTTTTAATAAGAAAATATGAGGACCAATATCAGAATAGTTCCTTAATGGATTCCACAACCTTAGATGACATAAAAAAATATGCAAAAACCTCATTTAATCTTCAATTAAAAAACCTCTTTGATCATATGTTAAAGTCAGGACCATTTCTTAGCGGTTACGTTCTTTTTAAAGAAAAAATGATGGACTTCGTTCCGCCCCATGAGTCATCTAGAGTTGATCAGGTTAAGTTTGGTAACGCTATATTCTTAAGGTTAAGGCAAAATTTATCGAAAAAAACCTTTTTAGAAGGCGAATGGCGGGAAACTCTCATAAACTTAAGCTCTCCAAACTCTTTTGTTTTTATCTTAAATTGGGGAGGGAGCTTTTCTCCGAAGAAGAGTCTTAGTGATTTTTATAAAGAATTCTTTACTCCTGCAAGGTGGTACTTTGACTATAAAGAACTTTTTGCTTTTCCATTAAAAAAGGAAAATATAAGACCTTTTCACGTTGCAGACTATTATACAAAGAGGCAACTTTCTCTTTCAAAAAGAGAACTTTTACAAAATTATATTTTAAAATATAACTTTTCCTTGGCCAAAGAAAATTTATTGTCTGGGAAAATGGATCCTGTATTGAAAGAATTATTAGCTAAACATGTTCAGAGAATGATAGACGTGGGTATATTAAGGAACCAAAGAAAAGAAAACTACTACAGCGCGTCTTTTTTTGATTCTTTAAGGCTGCTAAAAGGTGCAATTGAAACGGATAATAGGGCATTTTTTAAGAAAGTCTTTAATTATATGAGGTAAATAAAAAGATGGATATTCTTCAGGCCACTTTTTACGGAGTCATTCAGGGGCTCACAGAGTTTTTACCCATTAGCAGCAGTGGACATTTGGCTTTATTGCCTCAATTCCTTAAAATTCAAGACCCAGGCGTCGCATTTGATTTGACGATGCATGTAGGGACAGCTTTGGCCGTCATTCTTTATTTTAGAAAAGAGTTGAAGGTTCTCATTAGAGATACTGTTTGGACTTTTCTTGGTAAAAAGGAAAAACTAACTTCTAGGTCTTTACTGCCTCTTTATATGATTGCTTCCACGATTACCACGCTTGTTCTTGTTATCGCACTAAAAGGTTTTGTTGACTCATGGGGTGCCAGGGCACCTAAAATAATTGCCTTTAATTTGGCCTTTTTTGGAATTTTGATGTTTTGGGCAGACTTTAGAACTTCAAAAGGTCCAACAGAACTTATGATTGAAAAAGGGCAGTGGAAGAAGGCGCTTCTCATTGGTTTTTTTCAAGGATTTGCTATTTTTCCCGGTGTGAGCCGCTCCGGGGCAACACTTACGATTTCTAGGTTTCTGGGGCTTGAAAGAGATGAGGCTTCACGATACTCTTTTCTACTTTCTCTTCCAATTATTTTAGGTGGATTTGTTCTCAAGTTACCGGATCTACTCAATTCCGGAGGACAAGGAGTTTCTTTCGCTGCTTGTTTATGGGGAACTTTGATGGCATTCATTATGGGTCTTTTATCAATTCACTTCTTTTTGAAATTAATTCAAAATCTGGGTTTAGGTGTTTACGCCATTTATCGAATTTTGCTGGCCGGTTTTATTTTGTGGGTACTATAGGCAATCTATTATGGCCATGTCTTGGCTTGTCGTTTGCAGGTCCCCAGGTACACAATAAATGGAATTATTCCACCTTAACCCTGCCTCAAAGAACTTGGTCCTGTCATTAACCTGATTGGCCCTGGTATCACCATCTAAAAAACGCCTGACATTTTTTTCACTATCTTCATGCCCGGGAACTTTTAAATTTGATAATGCGATACCTTTAGCAACCTTATTGGAGGCACATGCATTCAATTGACAGGCAAGTTGAATAACAACATCTGAACTTTTAATAAAACCAGTCATTTCATCAAAATATCCATCGGGCAGATTCTTTAAAGCTGAGGATACATAGCGGTTAAAAAAGATAGAAACATTGGTATAGTCAGGAAGATTACACTTAAGGGTTGTGGAATCATAATGACCAGAACAACAAACGTCTGGAGAAACTGTACTGTCTTTAACTTTTGTACCTAGAGGAAGGCAACAAGAGATTTTATCAGGGGAAAAAATGGTTTTAAGTGAACTTGAAAAATTATTTGGATCATCTGCACCAAAGTATCTTTTATCGCTGGAATCCTTGTACTCAGCGTCCGTTGTTGCGGTTTGAATAAAGTCTCCAATAGAAAAAGTATTTCCATCTACACTTTGATCAGTTGGGCTTACTTTACATTGGATATCAGTCTCATCCATGCTGGATACAGACACTTGAGGTATTCCTAAGAGCTCCAGGGAACTAATCCACTTTAAAATAGTATTGGCCTCTGAATTACCGATACTTCTCGCCAAACATTTGGGGTCATCTATATCGGGAACATGGGCACAGTCAAATTGATTCTCAGAGCATGTTATGTAAGTACCGCTTGTTTCACATTTTTCCCAATTAATACATTTAAAAGCGGTCATTGGAATTGTCTGAGTCTTATCTGGGCCAAATCTATGCCCTCCTCCGTTTTGATCCTGATTAAATTCTCTTACCCAATGGCCAGAGCAACATGTCTTCGAAGAAACATCGTTAAGTGTTTTAAATTGATTTTTCAAATCTTCATGTAGCATACAGTTATCTGCACCAGTTGTATTACTGCATTTATCAGGGCTTGCTGTCTTAAGAACTGGGTAAACGATAGGAGAGTCCTGCATATTTTTATAATAGCTTGAAATTCTAGAGTATCTTTTTGTATCTGCTAGAGAAATATGAACTCCAGGAATTTTCTCACTATCAAAATCTGGAATTTCACTATTTGTGATTGCATCTCCAGTCTGGTCGACAAGAGTTCCAATAGTTATTGTTTTCCCCGTTTCTCTACAACATCTATTCCTGGTTAAATCATAAAGTGGACTTTTGATAGATTCACTTTGAGAGCAAATTAATTCTTCTTTCCAGAAGTTTATTTCATATTTATTCAGAAGATTTGTATAGGTTGTATCATTTTCATCAATAAGGGCCATGGCATTACTTACAAGATTCGTTGGAGCACAATCCTGGTCGGTGTGGCAAACAGATCCTGGGGCCCTTAAACAACGGTTTTTTTGCAAAATTGGCTCGGTTATCTGTTGGGAGTCGTAATCGACTAGCAGATTGCTAACACCAATAATTTCTTCAATTTTGTTAACCGCATTTGTTGGTATGGCCTGGGTTACAGCAAGATTAGTTAGATTTGTATCATTTAGATTTTTTCCTAAGTCTGATGTGGAATCGATTAAGTGTACAAAGTTTAATGTTTGATCATCTAAAATAGCACAGGAGTTGACCATCTCAGTTGTCATGGTGACTACATTAGGAGTCATTCCAATACCGTTAAATTGATCCCCTCTAAATTGGTTTGCAGGTATTGTAGAGTTTTGTTCTTTAACAGTTAAGGTGTTTGAGTGTGTCGGCTCCCTTCCTGGAAGACAGATAGAGGTAATATTATTGTAACTTAAGTTCTCCTGAGCTGTGGGGTTGATTTCTTCTTCACCATAATACTTTAGGGGTCTTCCAATAAGCCTTGTTCCGATGCCAAATGTATTGGCATTACTCTGCCCATCCGTTGAGTTTACATTTTGAGTTTTTATCGATTTTCCATAACGGGCTATTTTGTTATTAAATTTCTTGATAGGGACACCGTCAATAAAGCTTTGGCAATAATAGTTAGGATTGCATGCATGGAGGCCTAACTCTTTATTACCACTGTAACTGGTTGAAGAGTTGGTTAATTTATAATCCTTTTTACAAGGAGCGCCTCTTCCTCTGTAAACACACCTTTTCATAGAACCACCTAGATTTCCTAAGATATTTTTAAGGATTTCCATGCTGGAGACTGAATTGGGCTTTTCCTCAGCATTTTGATCAAATTGAGGCCAATTTGTACGGATTTGTGAAATTGACTGGCAAGAGTATTCCCAGCCTAGTTGAGTTACACAATCGGCATCAGAAAAACAAGTATGATAATTTTGGCATTGGGCCCCATCGCTTTCAATATCTTGTTTTGCATTTGGTTCAGAACCACTTACATTAGAGGGTAAGGTTATGAGAAGCCTAAAGGAGCTTTCAGTGGTGAGGTCTCCAAAGTAAGCATTAATTGCTACAAATAGTTTATTAGATGTAGCTTTTATTCTTCTTTGATTTCCAATTGAAAACCACCTGACACCGTCAAATGATCCGATGATTGACCCATAATCAAAACCATACCAGTCTCTTTGGTATCCATTGGCGAAAAGAAAATGTTGGGCCGCTAATCGGTTCTTTCTTTGTTGTTGTGGATCTGAAAGTGGCTTGTGACTCCAGGGAATCATTGTGGCTGGAACGAAGCAAGCCCTCCCAAATAAATGATCATCTGCTCTTGCATGATCTGGGTTGGAGATAAATTTATTCGTATTAGTAGGGTGCGGCAGATAACCTCCACCTTTAAAGTCAAAATTATTTGGGAAGAGTCTTGAAATATTTGAATAGTATTCGTTTCCACAATTTAAACAAGATGAAAAAGAGCCTTGTTCTATCCATAAATCGTATGTTTGATTGAAGGTTACAGGAATCTCCATAGCTGGCTTAGAGCTTCCCGGAGCTACTGAATAAGACCCATAAATTTCATTAAAGCCTATATAGGACGAGATATTATTCGGTTTTAGTAGATCACTATTTGTATATGAAAAGGCCTCACCTTCTTGAGTTGGAGTTTTTGAACTAATCTCTTTATGGTAAGATCCAGTGTTGTCAAAGTATCTGTGAGGTGTTCTTTTTGAACTTATGTAAAACCATTCAGGAGGATTAAGGGCAGGAACCTCTGGTTCCTGATAAACGCAAGCATAATCAACGATGTCCATTGAAGTATTAAAAACTTTTCTTAAACCACAGGTATCTCCACCGCATTGGCAAATTTGTCCAACTTTATTCAGTGCAGTTTGTTTAGCTAGAAGAATATTGGAGTTGGCATTTATGTCAACAAAAAAAGTGATTTTTACTTTTTGAGTGTCATACACCTGGAGAGTCGTTCCAGAAAAAAGAACTTCTGCTGGAGATGTCGATTGAAGTGTCCAATCGAAGTTTTTAATTTTATTAATATCATTAACTTCAACCTTAATGGTTCTATTTACGTCAGCATAAGTGGGTATTTTAAAAGAGTTAGAAGCAGGAAAGTGGTCAGTAATCTTACCATCGTTTTGACCTTGGATATATACTTTGTAACATTTTGCTAAACTGTTATTTATCTTTTTGCAGCTTCCATCAATCTTATAACGGATCTTTAACGTATCATCAGGGGCATTACTTTTCTTAACGTGAGAAAGATTTACAGTTACGGAATCTGTTTTTATATCGTCATTACCTGGACCAATAGCGAAGCCGGTTTGAAGAGTCGTACCATTGGAAAATAATTTTTCTCCTGCATGTATAATTTCATGGATGCTATGATTTGAAAGAGTTCCAGTTCCTGAATAGGTCGTAGAAAAGTTCCTGTCATCTTCCCCGGTTTTAAAATCAGGATAGCTTTCATTTGTCGATGCGTTTTCAAATTCGTAGGTACAAATACTCATTTCTCCATCGCTATCATCATCACCTGTAGAGTCTTGATCTAATGGAGTTATGCAGTCGTATAGCTCTTTAAGCATGATAAGTCTTTTTTCTCTTTCGTCGTAGGGGTCAAGAGTCGATCCTGTACCACCTCCATCGCCATAATCAACGGGGGTTTCTGTACAAACGTGATAATATTGGGGATAAAATTTATAATTACTTGAGTTGGCGATTATATCTTGAACTGATTGAAGGTAATCGGGTTCGCTTTCAAAGTTGCCAGCTTTCTTTTCTCCATCTTTGACACATGTTCCGCCTGAGCAACAATCAAATCCAAGGCTTTGACAGTACATTGAATCACTACATGTTTTTGTTTGAGGGTTTTCTGCTGAGGAAACCTTGTTAACTTGAAGACTTAGGTGTTTGGTCCCTATAGCAGTTAATTTTACACCACTTGTATCAAAAAGCTGAACTGTTTTCCCAAGAATGAATGACCCTTTGTAGTTCGAAGAAAATTCTTGAAGAGAATATGATTTCGTTGTGTTGGTATAAACACCAGCACCGGTTTTGCAAAAATTGGAGTTTTCTGAGGATGGGGTGACTTTAAAAAAGTAATACCATTCTCTTGTATTATTGGAAAAGTTTAAAAATGATTGTGGATAAGCAGCAAGAATAAGAGCCCTTTCAAGACCATTAATAGGATTGTTACCTGAAACGTCAAAGTGGACTGCCATACACGTCATGGCATTCGAACTTTTAAGAATATAATCGTGTACGTCTTGCCCTCTCATATAAAAACCATCAAGAAGATTATCTCGAAGAATTAATCTTGTTGCAGAAATGTTGCTTCCTTCTTGGAAATAAGTTTGAGTTTGGGTTCCATACTGTGGCTTACCGACAGGCTGTTTTTTTGCGAAGTATTTTGTTTTTCTGAGGTCTCTGGGTTCTTGAACCATGCAAGACATGAGACCTAAGAAAAGGAAGCTTTGAAGAAAAATAAGAACACACTTTCGTGCTTTTTCGGCCAAAACTAAAGACTCCTTATTTTGGCCCCGAATAGTTTTTTAAGGGCTTTTTCGAGGCATAGGCTCCAAAGGCTTCTTCGGTATAAAACATCAATTCTTTATGTTTATGACTCCTTTAATCTATTATAGGGGAGTGATGACCTCTGGAGGAGAAGGGATCCTATAAATACCTGATTTTAATAGTTAAATTATTCTCCTATCCAGGCCTTTGTTACCACTCAAGTGGTTATTTTTTATGGCAATTACTCTTAATGAAAAATTACAGTTTTTTCTTTTGCTCTGGACACTTTTTTGGTGGAGGTGGTAGACGCAAGAGTTATGACCAATAAAATCTCACTTACTTTATCTTACTCAGAGGATGTTGAAGCTGCTCTTAACAAAAAGTGCCCTAAATGGGTCGATTATAGGGTTTTGTCAAAATCTTTGGACGCGAGAGGTGCTAATCGGGGAAAGGCACCAAAATATCATTATATTGTTGAGTGGATTAAGGAAGGTGAAGCGTTTAGTTCCTATGAAGAGACTTTTCCTAATTTAGGTCCTTTTGAAAACCCACCCATTATCATAGGAGCAGGACCCGGCGGCCTCTTTTGTGCTTTAAGGCTCGCTGAATATGGGATACCTTCTTTGATTTTTGAAAGAGGGGAAGCCGCTCATAACAGAATGAAAAAGATTGCAAGATTTTGGCGTTATGGTGAGTTTGATAGGGAAAACAATGTATGTTACGGCGAGGGCGGAGCTGGTCTATTTAGTGATGGTAAATTAATTACAAGAATAAAATCTCCTTTTGTAAAATACGTTATGAAGCGTTTTGTAACCTTTGGAGCTCCTAAAGAAACAGCCTATATTTCAAATCCTCATTTGGGTTCAAATAAAATTAGAAACCTCATTTCTAAACTAACGGATTATTTAAAAGAGAAAAAGTGCAAAATTTTTTATAATTCAAAAGTAGAAAAAATACTTGTCGATAAAATGGGAAAAATAGAGGGTGTAGAGCTTTCTAATGGAAAACGTTTCTATTCTTCTCACGTTGTCTTAGCTACCGGTCATTCACCTCAAGATATGTTCTCTCACCTCAATGATTTGGGGGTAAAGATGAAGCCTAAAGACTTCGCCGTAGGCGTAAGGATTGAACACCCAAGAAAACTCATTGACCATATTCAATTAGGAAAGTTTGCTGAGGATAAAAACTTAGGCTCGGCCCGATACAGACTTAGTTATCATGATTCAAACACTGAAAAGGGAACTTATAGTTTTTGTATGTGTCCTGGTGGCTATGTTCTTTCTTCTGGAACTGAAGAAGATGGAATTGTTGTTAATGGTATGAGTAATTATGCTAGAAATTCTCGATGGTCTAACTCTGCATTAGTTGTTTCAGTTAAAGCTGGTAAGGATTTTAGCACCTCAAAAAGTCCACTTGAGGGACTGCACTTTCAACGAGAGATTGAAAAGAAAGCTTTTTCTTTTTCTAAAGAAAAAGCATCGGGAAAAGAATTGCCAGCACAAAGATTAAAAGACTTTTTAGATCATAAGCTTAATCCCAATAAGCTTTCTAAGACCTCTACTCCATCTGGGCTATTCCCTTTAGCTATGAATCAAGTCCTCCCAAGCTTTATTGTGGAACACCTTCATGAGTCTTTTAAGTCTTTTGAAAAATCTCTGGGAGGTTTTTGCTTTGATGATGCTCTTCTAATAGCTCCCGAAACGAGGACAAGTTCACCTGTTACAATTGAAAGGGATAGAGAAACGTTAGAATCTCCCTCTCATGAAGGACTCTATCCTTGTGGCGAAGGTGCAGGGCATGCAGGTGGTATTACCTCAGCGGCTGTTGATGGGGTCAAAATAGCCATGAGTTTGATCAAAAAAGAAACAGGTTTTGAAGCTAAATAGGTTTATTGAATCTTAATGAAAGATTTTTTTATTCTGCAGGTCCCAAAGTATCTTTTCCAAGATCTTTTTTTTATCATAAGGATCATTTTCTAATTTCTTTGATAAGGTTGTAAGGAGATTGTAGAGAGATTCTCCTTGGCCGTCTTCAATTTCTTCACAAGCTCTTTTATAAAGGTGGTCCAATATAATTTTAAAAGAGTACTTTCTTAGCTCTTTGTTATTATTAAACAGAATCTTGTCATTTTCCTCTGTCGAAATTTTTTTAGGAAAAGGGATAATATTTTGGAGCTGGTCTGTTTTCATTTACACATTCTGGTATCAAATCACCCTTATGGCAATCAGAATTTTTTGTTGTTAAAAAGAAAACCTGAGAGTGTTAGTCTTTTAATAGCGATGAGTAATTTCTGGCCAATGGTGTTCTTTGGCGAGAAAATAAAAAAAAATTATTTCGGGGATGATTTATATGAACACTGAAAAGAAAAAAAGAAAAAAGAGGGATAAGGATGGAAACTACTTATTTGGAGTCTGTGGAGGTAGTTGTTCTGGTAAGTCTACATTTGTAGCAGCATTGGCAAAGGTTTTAGGAGAAGAAAACTGTTCTCTTTTTTCTCAAGATAATTTTTATTACGAGAACTTTGACAAGGTGCGCTTCGAATACCCCGAGTCCATAGATAACGATAAAATGAGGTTTTCTCTTTACGAACTTAAAATGGGACTTATGGTTGAGCTGCCGGTATTTGATGTTGCGACAAGATCGCTCATGCCTTTCATGGAAGACTTAGAATCAAAAAAAATTCTTATTTTAGAGGGGAGCTTTCTTTTGCATTGGGAAGAAATTCGAGGTGCCCTTGATGAAAGCGTATTTTTAGATTTTCCAACAGAGGAAAGGCTTCAAAGAAGAATTAAGCGTGATACGATTGAAAGAGGTTTTCCAAAGGAGCAAGTGGAAAAAGAGTTTAATGAAAGTGCTGAAAAAATTCATCAGGATTTAATAATCCCTTCAAAAAATTTTGCTACGCATGTTGTGAATGATGAAGAATCTTTTTCTAAACTTGTTAATGACCTTGGAGAAAAGTTTAAAGGAATTATAGAATCATAGATTTTTCTTAAAACGTTATAAAAAGATTTCAAAATAATTTCCTGAGGAAAGTCAATTTTTGTTTCCATCTTGAAGAGAATAACTAAATTGATAATTTTGATACCTCGCTAACTCAAATAAAAGTTTTGACACCCCCATTTAAAATCATTAAGGTTTTTGGTCCAAATTTAATTTTAGGATGCCAAAGGAGGACCTTGTTGTGAGTGGCTTTTTAAAAAATTATGTAAACGGAGCATTTGTAGAATCAAAAGCGAAGGAAAAGTTAGATATTATTAATCCTGCTACTCTAGAAGTATTGGGACAGACTCCTCTTGGTACGAGAGAAGACGTGGATGAAGCTGTTAAAGCGGCTAAGGAAGCTTTTAAGACTTGGAGCAAAGTTCCTGTTGTCGATAGAGTTCAACCTCTTTTTAAACTTAAAATTCTTCTTGATGAAAACGTCGATGAGATTGCTACTCTCATCGTCAAAGAACACGGCAAGACATTTAAAGAAGCGAAGGGTGATATCCTTCGTGGTATTCAAATGGTTGAAGTGGCCACCGGCATGCCCACTATTATGCAAGGTGAAAATTTAGATAATATAGCGCGAGATATTGACTGCCATGTGACCAGAAGACCTCTAGGCGTTTTTGGCGGAATAACACCTTTTAACTTTCCTTCAATGGTTCCTTTTTGGTTTTGGCCTTTTGCTATTGCTTCAGGAAATACTTATGTTTTAAAGCCTTCAGAAAGGGTGCCTTTAACACAGATGAAGATTTTTGAACTTATTCAACAAATTGGTTTACCTAAAGGTGTCCTTAACATGGTTCACGGAGGAAAGGATGTTGTTAACGGACTTCTCGACCATGAAGATATAAAGGGTATAAACTTTGTTGGCTCTACACCTGTGGCCAAGTATGTTTACCAAAAAGGCTCTCATAATGGAAAAAGAGTTCAAGCTCTAGGTGGAGCTAAAAATTATATTGTTATGTTACCGGATGCCCCTATTGAGCAATCTGTAGCAGCTATGGTTGACTCTTGTCTCGGTTGTGCAGGAGAAAGATGTCTTGCTGGTTCAGTTCTTGTCGGTGTTGGTGAAGCCTACGACAGATTGAAAGAACAGGTTCTTAAAGAAGTCGGCCAAGTTGTTGTTGGAGATGGCCTTGATGTAAAAACAACGCTTGGTCCAGTCATTAGCGCCGAAGCTAAGTCAAGGATTGAAAAAGATATTGAGGCAGCTTTAAGTGAAGGGGCTGAACTACTTGTCGATGGAAGAAATCCTAAAACTAAAGAGAAAGGTTATTTTTTAGCACCAACAGTTTTAGATAAAGTGAAGCCAGGGACGACAATGGCCCAAAAAGAAATTTTTGGACCAGTTATTGGCCTCATGCAAGTCGGGACACTGGATGAAGCGATTGAAATCCTTAATTCTTCAAATTATGCCAATACAACGTCTATTTTTACTTCAAATGGAGGAGCCGCCAGAAAGTTTGTCGCTGAGGTAGCGCCATCAATGGTTGGAGTTAACTTAGGCGTTCCAGCTCCTATGGCCTTTTTTAGTTTTGGTGGGTCAAAAGACTCCTTTTTTGGGGATGTAAAGGTTCATGGGAAAAGCTCTGTAGAATTTTTTACAGAAAAGCATACGACGATGACTCGTTGGTATGTTGAAGGAATGAATGATGCTGTCTCTCCAGTATGGAAAAGTGAGTAATTTCTAAAGACGTATGAGTGAGAGAAAAAGAAAGTACAAAATTAAAAAAATAAAAAGTGAAAGTTAAGGAGAAAAGAATGTCAGAAAATAATAAAAGGATTGTTAAATCAGCAGTTATTCAAATGGCCAATAAGGTTCCAACGGAAGCCTCTTGTGAAGAACATAGGAAGGGAATGTTGGACGCCCATATTCCTCTTATTGAAGAAGCTGGTAAAAAAGGTGTTCAAATTCTTTGTTTTCAAGAGGTCTTTACTGGACCGTACTTCTGTCCTTCTCAAGATTCAAAATGGTATGGGTTAGCCGAAAGAATTCCTGAAGGCCCAACAACTCAAAAGATGATGGAAATGGCCAAAAAGCACAAAATGGTCATTATTGTTCCTATCTATGAAGAAGAAATGCCTGGTGTTTACTATAATACTGCAGCCGTTATTGATGCTGATGGAACTTACCTTGGTAAGTATAGAAAGAACCATATCCCTCAGGTTGCTGGCTTTTGGGAAAAATTCTTTTTCAAACCAGGAAACACAAACTACCCAGTTTTTAAAACTAAGTATGCAACCGTTGGTGTTTATATTTGTTATGACCGCCACTTCCCAGATGGAGCAAGATGTCTTGGCTTAAGCGGAGCTGAAATTGTTTTTAACCCATCTGCTACTGTTGCAGGTTTAAGTGAATACTTATGGAAACTAGAGCAGCCTGCTCACGCAGTTGCTAATGGTTACTATATTGCTGCCATCAACAGAGTTGGAACTGAAACTCCATGGAATATTGGTGAGTTTTATGGGCAAAGTTATTTTTGTAATCCAAGAGGACAAATTATCGCTGAAGCGAGTAGAGACAAAGATGAACTTCTCGTCGCTGACCTCGATATGGACATGATTAAAGAGGTAAGAGATCTTTGGCAATTCTATAGAGATAGAAGGCCAGAGACCTACACTCAGTTGACGAATCTCTAATCAACATTTTTTTGGAGTTTTAAATGGAAAACGAAGAAATAATGGGCCTTAGAAAGGCTCATCTTTATCCCACAAAAATTCCCTATTACAAAGACCCCATTCAGCTTGTAAGAGCAAGTGGGTCTTATGTATGGGATAATCAAGGAAAGCAATACCTTGATGTAATAGGTGGAATCGTCTCGATTTCAGTAGGACACAACCATCCTCAAATTAAGGAGAAGATGAAGGCGATGATTGCTGAAGATGCTATTCAGCACACGACCTTTCTTTATCTTTCTCAATATATGGCAGAGTTAGGTAAGAAAATCTCTGATGTTGCACCTGATGGCCTAAACAAGTGCTACTTCGTAAACTCTGGTTCTGAAGCTAATGAAATGGCCATTATGAGTGCCAGGGTTGCTACCGGTGAGCAAATGGTTGTTTCTCTTCGTCATGGCTACCATGGTGGAACGAATGTTCCACTTGCTCTTTGTGGACATGGGACATGGAAGTATCCAGCCCAACCTCAAGCTTCTGTCGTTCACGCTATGGCACCTTATTGTTACCGTTGTCCTTTCAACAGTAAAAATGGCTGCCACATGGAGTGTGCTGAAGATGTGAAAAATGTTATCGAAACGACAACCCACGGGAAAATTGCAGCTTTTATTGCTGAGCCTGTTATGGGTGTTGGGGGCTTTATTGATCCTCCAGTGCAATACCATAAAAGAGTTCATGAAATTGTGAAAAGCTATGGTGGTCTCTATATATCTGATGAAGTTCAAGCAGGTGTTGGAAGAACAGGGAAGCACTTTTTTGCTATTGAAGAGTCTGGTGTAACTCCTGACCTTATAACGATGGCCAAAGGAATTGGTAACGGAGCTCCTGTTGGTGCTGTGATTGCTAAAGATGAGGTTGCTGAAGCGATGAAAGGAAAACTCCACTTTAATACTTTTGGAGGAGACCCCTATCAAGCGATGCAGGCCTCTGAGGTTGTTGATATTGTTTTAAATGATAACCTTATTGAAAATTCAAAAGTCATGGGGAACTATTTAAAAGAAGCTTTTAAAGATCTTCAAAAAGATTTTCCTGTGATTGGTGACGTGAGAGGTCGAGGCCTCATGCTAGGTCTTGAGCTTGTCAAAGATAGAAAGACAAAAGAGCCGGCGGCCAACGAAGCGGCTCTTTTAATGGAGCTTTCAAAAGGCGAAGGACTCCTCATTGGTAAAGGTGGCCTTTACGGAAACGTCATTAGAATCGCTCCATCTCTAGGTATCTCAAGAAGTGAAGCCGATGAACTAGTGACAAAACTTAAAGCTTCTTTTCAAAAGCTTTCTTAAACTTTAGACCCCCTAGCGGTCCATAAAGGAGGGTGATGTGAAACTCATCAATGATGATTTGGCACCAGTTACAGAGAAGGGAAAAACCTGGAGTACTCTCAATTATTTTTCTCTTTGGGTAGGGATGGCCGTTTGTATCCCCTCCTATATGATCGCTTCAAGCCTTATAGCTGCTGGAATGAGTTTGTGGCAGGCCATGGGCTGTGTTTTTTTAGGGAATATGATTGTTTTAGTTCCCATGGTTTTAAACGGAATGGCGGGAACAAAGTATGGTGTTCCCTATCCCGTTTTTGCGAGGGCGAGCTTTGGCGTTTTAGGCTCTAATGTCCCTGCCCTTTTAAGAGCAGTCGTCGCTTGTGGTTGGTTTGGGATTCAATCATGGATCGGTGGAACTGCGGTCAAAGCTGTTATAAGCCAGGTTTGGCCAGCTTTTTTAGAGCTTCCTCAAGTGATGCCCGCTTTTATGGGAGTTGATACACCGTCTTTTATTAGTTTTCTTATTTTTTGGGGCTTCAACGTTTACCTCATTTTAAAAGGTGTTGAGTCCATTAAGTTTTTAGAAACGGCTGCAGCACCGATTCTTTTGATTGCAGGCGTTGTTCTTTTAGGGTGGGCCGTTTCCCAAACAGGTATTGAGCCTCTTTTAAATCAGCCATCAACTTTTAAAACAAGTGAAGAATTTTGGAATATTTTTATTCCAAGTCTTACGGGCATGGTCGGCTTTTGGGCCACCATGAGTTTGAATATTCCCGATTTTACTCGTTATGCTAAAGACCAAAAAAGCCAAATGATTGGTCAGGCCTTAGGTCTTCCAACGACGATGACTTTATTTGCTCTCATTGGTGTGATGGTGACAAAGGCAACACAAGTCCTTTACGGGACGGCCATTTGGGATCCAGTTCAAGTTATTCAGAAATTTGATAATCCTGCGATTCTTTTGATTTCTATGATTATTATTAGTATTGCTACTTTATCAACCAACGTTGCTGCCAATGTTGTGGGCCCTGCTAACGATATTTCAAATGTTAATCCGGATAAAATTAATTTTAAAACAGGTGGAATGATCACAGCTTTCCTAGGTATTTTTATGATGCCTTGGAAGTTGATTGCTGATCCTCAAGGATATGTTTTTACCTGGCTTATAGGTTACTCCTCCCTTCTTGGTCCTATAGGAGGAATTCTTTTAGTTGATTATTTCCTATTAAGAAAACAAAAATTAGTAGTAGAAGACCTTTACAAAAAGGATGGGGTCTATTGGTATTCAGGTGGTTTTAATACAAAAGCGCTTATGGCCTTTGTTTTAGGAGTACTTCCTAACGTGCCAGGTTTTTTAAAGCAAATTCAGGTTGTGAATGAAATTCCTGGGGTTTTTGAGACCATTTATAGTTACGCTTGGTTTGTTGGCCTACCCCTTGCTGGTCTTGTCTATTACGGGCTAATGATGGCCAAAGAAAGTGAAGAAATTTCCGAAATCGATTCGGGAGAGGAGTTCCAAAATGTCTGAAAAATTAGAAGTTTATTCCAATGGTGTTCGTTTCGAAAACCCTTTCCTAGTGGGTTCTGGACCTCCATCAACAAATGGAAAAATTATTGCCCGTTCTTTTAAGGCGGGATGGGGTGGATCAGTCCTCAAAACTCTAAGTCTTGACCATACCAAAGTGAGAAACATTGCTCCTCGCTATGGTAAACTTATGGATCACGGAAAATGTATTGGGTATACCAATAACGAGCTCATCACTGACCGTCCTCTTGATATTTGGCTTGATGAAATAAAGGCCCTAAAAAAAGAATTTCCAGATAAGGTTATTGTGGCCTCCATTATGGAAGAACCTATTCGAGAAAATTGGCAAAAACTCACTGAACTTGTTTGTAAAGCGGGAGCCGACCTTATTGAGCTAAATCTTTCTTGTCCTCATGGGATGCCTGAGCGAAAAATGGGTCAGGCCATGGGGCAAGACTGCAGTATGGTTCAGGAAGTGACTGGTTGGGTTAAAGATGTATCAACAGTTCCAGTTTGGGCAAAGATGACTCCAAATGTAATGGACATCACTCAACCTGCAGCAAGTGCTTATAAAGCTGGTGCTGATGGTATTACGGCCATCAATACAATTTTGAGTGTTGCTGGCGTTGACATGAAAAGCTTTAAGCCAACCCCTAATGTTAAAGGTATTTCAGCTTTTGGTGGCTACTCTTACAAATCAGTTAAGCCAATCGGTCTTCGTATGGTAGCCGAACTTGCTATGGCCTTCCCAAAATCTATTATTAGTGGTGTTGGGGGGGTAACTGATGGCCATAGTGCAGCTGAATTTATGTGCATGGGGTCAACTACTCTTCAAGTTTGTACTGGAATTATGCTAGACGGTTTCAAGATTGTTGATCAGCTAAAAGAAGAGTTAACTACTATTCTTGACGGTCATGGAATGGCCAACGTTTTAGAACTTAGAGGCAAATCTCTAGAGTTCTTTGGAACGATGAAAGAAATGGCAGACCGAATGGAAGCCAGCAAGAAAAAGACGGCTCATACCAATGCATTTGAAGGAGACAATATCGTCAATGTCTCTAATGAACTCTGCTAGCCATTAAGCGTTTTATTTTTTATGATAAGGGTCCTTAATAAGGGCCCTTTTTTTGTAAAGTGACCCTTCCAATTTTATTAATATAAAAGAATAAAATAAGGATTTTTGAATGAATTTATTGTCACTTGATGAGCTTTATGAAAAATCTAAAAACCTTAAAGAGGGTGAAGTCATTTTAGATGTTCGAGGACCCAGTGAGTTTGCTGAAGGTCATATTGAGGGAAGCCTCAATATACCTCATGATTCAGTCGTAGAGCATGTTGATAAGTTGAAGGAATATAAAAATATTTATATCCACTGTAAAATGGGTGGTAGAGCAAAAATGGCCTATTCCATGCTAGAAGAAAGTGGTATTAATAACATGGAAGTCTGTGTCGAAGCCGGTTTTCAAGGCTGGATAGAGAAAGGTTATCCTGTACATAAATAGACCTAAAGAATTAGTTCTTAGCGCTTAAACTTGAACTGCCTAAATTTATTTTCTTTTGTAAGGGGTGTTGGTTTGAAGCCAACACAACTTTTTATATGCTTGGCTTTTTCATCAGGAATTCTTATAAACTCCTTAAAAGGCATAAAGGATCCTTGCCTCCGATTCCTTTTAGAGTTGTAAAAGGCCAATTCAAAAGTGTAAGAACCTTTCATTTTCATGCCACCATTTAAACGCGTGAAAAAGCCAATCTCTTCACTTTTTGAAGTGAGGGGATATTTTGCTCCTCTTTGGACTAAAATCCTTTTTGTTGAACCTGTCTTTCTTTCTTCAATGCTAACATCTGGAATTATCTTATTGTGTTCAAAAGCTGGACAAGAGAACTTTTCAAATCGGGAGGAATGAGCAGCAGCACTGTAAAAAATAGAAAATCCCGTTTTTTTTATATCTCTGAAAAACTTTCCATTGGATGACTTTCTCCAGTTCTTTTGAACAAGAGGCAGAGTGATGTGTCCTAAGATAGTTTTATTTCCAGTCCTACTAATTTTGGAAACTTTAATAAGCCATGAGTCGACTTCTGTTTTTTTATTAATGTCTTTCAAATGCTCTTTAGAGAGAGAAGGTATATTTAATGAAACGAGAATTCCTTTAGAAATTTTATTCAAAGATTTTCCTCTACCCACTTTCCAATCGACTACCTTAACTCGATCAATAGTACCTTTAGGTAAATCAATCATAAAAGAGTGAGAGTTTAAGGGAGAATAGGTATAGTTTTCGGAACAACCTAAAAGTAAAAGAGGTATAAAAATATAAATCCAATTTCTCATTCGATCCGTTTCGGAATTAAATTATATTTTATTAAAACCTGATCTAATCGGTAGAGATTTTTAAAAATTTCAAAGTTTGTAAATGAAATTCGATAAGAAACTTGTGAAATATTTAGAAAAATTGAGCTTATTAAAATGAATAATATTTTAATAATTCTGTTATTTTCATTTTTATGTTTGGAGAATTCTTATTCATCACAAAAAGAATTAGAAAGCTCTTTTGACTTATCTCCCTTAAAAAATAATGAAAAAAAGAAAAGAAGACGACTTCTATTGTTACCGTTCTGCGGATGTAAATGGACCTCTACAAACTCACCTCTTGGCAAAAGAAACAGCAACTCTTTTGGAGAAACGATCACTCGAAATACCCTTTTTAAGTTTTCTTTTTGCTGGAGATAGAAGGGCATTGGATCCACAAAAAGTGCATAAAATAATGGTAAATGGCTTTAAAAAACTTAATTCCTTTGTGTATCTTGAGGAAGATACTGATTTAGATTATCTGAAACAATTTGGTGGCAATCCAAAGAAAGTAAAAAGCCATAATAAAAAGGATAAAATTTATGGTCAATCTCATCTATCTTTAATAACACCACCTAAGGATTTCTATTATGGAAAAAGTGGTATTTATAGAGATTGTGAGCACTATCCAGAAAAGTCGAAAGACTTTAAGAATTGTAAAAGTGAGGGGTTTGACAATAAAGTGTGGATTGGAGAGGCAACTAAAAAAAACTTAAAAAAGGGTCTTATGAGGCGTTTACGCTATAATCCACTGTGGAAAACCATGCTTAAAGAAATTAAAAAACACCTTATAGCTACAGAATAACATCTTTCTTCTATTATTATCTTTTATCATAATGAGGTATCTATTTTATTGATTTACTGCAGTTGATTAGTAAAACCTGTCCTATTTATTAAAAATCAAATTAGATTTTTCTAATTGTTCAACATGAGAAACAAGAGTTTCTTTTGCATCCTTATATTGAATTCCTAGTCCTTTTATACTTTTTGTATTATCAAACTTAATTTCATAGCCTATATTTTTTGAAACCCACTCCCAGGAAAGACCTGCTATAATAGGTCCTAAAATATAAAACATAAACTTTGGAACTTCTTTTTTAGGAATTTTATACTTACCTTCAAAATTTTCTCTTAATAATTTTGCCATTTCAAGCATACTAATGGATTTTGCAGTTAAAATATGTCTTCCTTTTACGTCTGGGCTTAAACCGGCTTTAATGTGGGCATTTGCCACATCTCTTACATCGACGATGCCTATTTCAGTTTTTGGCACTCCAGTTGCTAATTTACCGTTAACCATAGACCTAATAAAATCGACACTGGCACCATCAATTCTCTCTGAAAGAGAAGGACCAAGGACAAAAGAGGGGTTGATGGTAACAAGACCCCATTTATCTTGCTTATCATGAATTTCCCAAGCTTTTTTTTCTGCTAGTGTTTTGGAATAAGAATAGGGGTTATGTTTTAAAGATGATGTTGTGTTCCAGCATTCTTCGTCAAAAATGCCTTTTGGGGTTTGGCTTATATCTATTGAATCACTATAAATAGCTGCTACACTCGAGGTTAAAACAACTCTTTTTACACCTCCGACTCTGTTAACTCCATCTAAAACATTTTTAGTTCCATTTTCAGCTGGCTCAATAAGATCTTTAAGAGGGTCTTTAACTTTTCCAATAACAAAGGGTGAAGCTGTGTGAATAACCAGTTCGCAATCTTTAATTGCTTTATCAAAAGACCCTTCTGAATTTAGATCAGCTTCAAATAATTCTAGTTCACCTTTTGTCTCCGAATTTATTTTGTCTAAATGGGAGACCTTTTTAGTATTTTTCTTGTCCCTGACTGTTGCCCTTACCTGATGACCATCTGCAAGTAAATACTGAATTATCCAGGATGCAATATAACCACTGCCACCAGTCACCAAGATAGGTTTTTTTTTATCGATCATATTAAACCCTTTTTCAGATGGATTGATTAATTCCAAATTATTAAAAAATTATCCTAATTATTTTTTTTAAAAAAATCCATAACTATTTATATTTTACAAAAATTAAATAACAAAAATTAAGTTTTATAGGTGGCGTTTTTATTTTTGTTTTAAAGCTTCTAAATTTTCTACCTTTTAATTTCTTTACGTCCCATTCAATTTATTTTGGTACCGCTTTTTATATAAAATTACCAATTATTATTTAAATAAAATGTTTTTAATGGCCTATTAAAAATCCTAATAAAGAATTTATTTTTAAAATTAAATATCACTTTTTATGAATAATAAAAAAATGTTCAGTGTTATGACTTCCAACTCACAATTAATCTCTTTTTTGTCAATTAAAAAGGATGGTTTTCTAATGGAGGATATTTGTAATTTTTGGAATAATTAATGGATAAAATGGTCAAGAGAAGTTATTTTGTTGTCATTCTATCTATTCCTGCATGGATAGCAATATTCTTTTCTAATTTTCTCTTTTCAATTTTTTTTAAAGTGGATTTCCCTTTTGATCTATTGTACTTAATTTATATTCCATTACTCATTATGGTTCTAAATGCCATCTTTATTAAATTTAAAGTGTTAGGAATTATTATTAGAGATGAGAAAAATATGTTTCGTTATACTCGTTTACTATTTATAGCTCTAAACGGGTGTTGGGCAACCTATATTTGTGTTAATCAACCAGATATTTATAATGGATTCGCAATACTTTTCACTTTTTTACTTGGGCTTATTTTTTCAAATAGAATGCTGGATTTTAAAGGAACAGTATTTTCTTGTATCATTTTCTTTTTGATTTTTCTTTTTATGTTAAAAATATCTGGTACAAGCTTTGGGAATGATGAAAAATTACTTTGTTACTTTTTTGGTTATTCAGCGATCATTTTTGGTATTGGAAATG
>MDTD01060861.1_pt1 | contig 26758 bp, 35 predicted proteins | sample 811221 | NCBI WGS metagenome assembly MDTD01 (sample SAMN05326646, study PRJNA326480) | marine metagenome | isolation source: seawater | place: Pacific Ocean: South West | collected 2011 | reverse complement strand
TTTCGTCCCTACAAATCAAATGGAAGGATATAAAATTCTTTTTAATGATTTAATAAATGATTTAAAAGAAATTACAGGATACGATGCGGTATCACTACAACCTAATTCAGGAGCTCAAGGAGAGTATGCAGGCTTGATGACAATAAGAGCCTTCCACAAAAATAACAATCAATCAAACAGGAATGTCTGTTTGATACCAAATTCTGCACACGGAACGAATCCTGCAAGTGCACAAATGTCTGGTATGAAGGTTGTGGTAGTAAACTGTGATGACAATGGAAATATTGATATTGACGATCTGAAGAGCAAATCAGAAAAATATACAAAGGATTTAGCAGCTCTAATGGTAACATACCCTTCAACTCACGGAGTATTTGAGGAAAAGATTAGCGAAATTTGTGAGATTGTACATAAAAATGGAGGCCAAGTTTATATGGACGGAGCAAATTTAAACGCTCTAGTTGGAATAGCGAAACCAGGAAACTTTGGTCCTGATGTATGTCATATCAACTTACATAAAACATTTTGTATACCCCATGGTGGAGGAGGACCTGGCATGGGACCAATAGCGTGTGCTAAGCATTTAAAAGATTTTTTACCCACACACCAACATCTTAATGGCATAAATTCTAATAAAGGGATGGGCTCTGTTTCGTCAGCACCTTGGGGAAGTGCAAGTATTTTAGTTATTTCTTGGATGTATATAAAGATGATGGGATCGTATGGATTAAAACTTGCTTCGAAAATATCAATTTTGAACGCAAACTATATTTCAAAAAGATTGTCAGAAAAATATAAAATTCTATATACAGGAAAAAATGGAAATGTTGCTCATGAATGTATAATTGATATTCGCCCAATAAAGGAAAAATCAGGTATAACGGAGGAAGACATTGCTAAAAGATTAATAGATTATGGTTATCATGCACCTACAATGTCATGGCCTGTTTCTGGAACTATTATGATAGAGCCAACAGAAAGTGAAAATTTAGAGGAAATTGATAAATTTTGCGATGCTTTTTTAAGTATAAAAGATGAAATTGATAAAATTCAATCTGGAAAATTTGAAAAAAAAGATAATCCAATGATTAACGCACCTCATACATATCTAGAGCTTTCTGCTGATGAATGGAAACATTCTTATTCAAGAGAAGAAGCTGCTTTTCCAAAAAAATATTTAAAAGAATATAAATATTGGGCCCCTGTTGCTAGAGTAGATAATGTCTATGGAGACAGAAATTTAGTTTGTTCATGCCCTTCAATGGATGAATATAAAGATGAAGCTGCGTAATTGATGAAAATCGCAGTAATTGGTTCGGGCATTTCAGGATTATCTGCTGCCTACTACTTATCAAAAAAATACAAAGTTGATCTTTTTGAACAAGACGATCATTTCGGAGGTCACTCTTTTACCTATGATATTAAATATAAAAACAAAACAATACCAGTTGACTTAGGTTTTATTGTTTTTAACAAGTTAACCTATCCAAATTTAATCAAATTTTTTGAAGAACTAGACGTTCCTTTTGAAAAAAGTGATATGTCATTTTCAGTCTCAATTCGAGACAGTCAAATCGAATACGGCGGCAAAGGCCTGAAAGCTTTGTTTGCCAATAAACTAAATTTATTTAATTTAAATTTTCTTAAAATGATAAAAGAAATAATTCTTTTTTATAAATCAGCGCCTCTTTTACTTAAAGGAAATATTGAAGGTGAAACATTAGGAAGTTACTTACAAAGTTCAAATTTATCAAAATATTTTAAAGATTATCATATCATCCCAATGGTTGCTGCAATTTGGTCAATGCCATTTTCTAGAGCTAGAGACATGCCATTAAAACTTTTTCTAAATTTTTTTATTAATCACGGTCTTTTTAGACTTAAAAATAGACCACAATGGTACACAGTATCAAAACGAAGCAGAACATACGTACAAAAAGTTCTAAAAAACATTAGCGGTGAAATCTTCAAAAATTATAAAATTGATAGAATAACTAGAACTGACGAGAACATAAGGCTTAAGATTGCTAATGAATATTTAGATTATGATCGGGTAATTTTAGCAACTCATGCAGATCAAAGTTTAAAACTTTTAGACAGACCATCATTAGAGGAAAGAAAAGTTTTAGAGAAGTTTAAATATGTTTCAAACGTTGCTTATTTACACACGGACGAAGACCTAATGCCAAAAAGAAAAACAGCTTGGTCTAGTTGGAATTCAATTTCTAAAAATAATAAAACCTGTGTTACATACTGGTTAAATAATTTACAAAATTTAAAATCTGAGATAAATTATTTTCTTACTTTGAATCCTGTCTATGATGTTAAAGAGAGTAAATTAATTAGCAAAGTCCATTTTACACATCCTTATTTTAATTCTGAAACTTTAAAGTATCAAAATGAACTTAAAACTCTTCAAGGGAAAAATAGAACATGGTATTGTGGTGCATATTTCGGTTATGGTTTCCATGAAGATGGATTAAAATCATCTATTAATATAATAAAAGATTTTGAAAAAAAATGAATTCATGTATTTATAATGGGGAGGTCTCACACACAAGATTTAAGCCAGTTAAACACCATCTAAGATACAAAACATTCTCTTTGTTTATTGATCTAGATGAGATTCAACTATTGGATCAAAAAAATCCTATTTTCTCATTTAATAAATTCAACATATTTAGTTTTTATAATAAAGATCATGGTGAAAGAGATGGTGGCTCACTAAAAAACTGGGTGCTAGAAAATTTAAAAAAATATGATTTAAATTCAAAAGTAAATAAAGTTAAATTACTTTGTTATCCAAGAATTTTTGGATATGTATTTAATCCATTAAGTATTTTTTATTGTTATGAAAATAATGTGCTTAAGGCAATTTTTTATGAGGTAAAAAACACTTTTAATGAGCAACATACATATGTTTTTAAAATTAAAAATAATGAAAAACTTGAACAAAAATGCAAAAAAAAATTTTACGTTTCTCCTTTTATGGACATGGAAACTTTCTACAACTTTAAGTTATTAGATCCTAAAGAAAGATTATTTGTATCAATTAAACAAACAGATAGAGATAGCAATATTTTAACTGCGATTCAGACTGGCATGAAAAAGGAATTTAATTTAAAACAATTAGTAATAAATTTCATTCAATATCCTCTTATGACTTTTAAAATTATAAGTGCGATACATTTTGAAGCATTACTTTTGTGGAGAAAAGGAGCAAAGTACAGATCTAGGGACAAAAAAATTAAAAATAATTTAAGTTACGAGGAGTAATATGAGCTTATTTAAAATTTCTGAAAAATTCGTCTTAGGCAGGCTCAGTTTATTAAAAAGAGGAAATTTAAAATTAATAAACCATGATGGAAAAGTTTATCATTTTGGAGACCTCAAGAGTTCGCTTACTGCAGATGTAAAAATTAACAATCCAAAATTTTTTCTTAATATTATTCTAGGTGGAAGTTCCGCTTTAGGTGAGAGTCATATTAATAAAGATTTTTACAGTTCAAATTTAACAAATTTTATTCATATTTTAGCAGTTAATATAAAATTAATTTATTCATTTTCAGGAAGTTTAAAAATTCAATTTATAAAAAATATTTTAAAAAAAATTTTCGTATCAAACACAAAATCTAAAAGTTTAAAATATATTTCCAAACACTATGATCTTGGAAACGAGTTTTTTTCAAAGTGGTTAGATAAGACCTTAACTTATTCAAGTGCAATTTATGAAAAAAAAAATGATGATTTAGAAACATCACAAAAAAATAAATATCAAAAACTCATTAATCTTTTAGAAGTAAAAGATGGTAATAAAATTTTAGAAATAGGTTGTGGCTGGGGAGGATTTTCAGAATATTTAGCAAAAAATAGAGAGGTCATAATCGATTGTATTACAATTTCAAAAAAGCAATATGAATATTCTAAAAAGAGGATTTTTGAAAAAGGATTAAATAATAAAGTAAATGTTTTATTTTTAGATTATAGAGATCTTAAAGGAAAATATGATAGAGTAGCTTCAATAGAAATGATCGAAGCAGTAGGTGAAAAGTATTTAAGTGAATATTTTAGAAAAATTAAGGAGTCACTTAATTCAGATGGAAAAGCTGCTTTACAAGGAATTGTTATAAAAGATGAGTTATACGATAGATATAGAAATGACGAGGATTTTATCCAAAAATATATTTTTCCAGGAGGTTTTTTACCATCATTAAATCATATTGAACAACTAACAAAAAAAAATCATTTAAATGTTGAAACTGTAAACTCCTATTCTAATGATTATGCTAAAACTCTTTCCACTTGGAAAAATAATTTTTTAAGAACCTGGGACAATATTTCGCCTCTTGGTTTTGATGACTATTTTAAAAGAATGTGGGAATTTTACTTGTGTTACTGTGAAGCTGGATTTAAATCAAAGAATATAGACTTGATTCAATTTTCTATGTCTAATAGATAGACCTTATGAATAAGTTACTTCAATTATTTTTAATAATTTTTTTAACTGGATGTGCTAATAACAAAATGGAACCTACTGATTTTAAAGATCAAAAACCAAGATTGATTATTGAGGATTATTTGTCTGGAGAAGTGAAAGCTTGGGGAATTTTACAAAATAGATCAGGTAAGGTAACAAGACAATTTTCAGCTGATTTAAATGGTAAATGGGATGGCAAACAACTAATTTTAGATGAAAAATTTAAATGGTCAGACGGTGAGATTCAGAGTAGAAAATGGAAAATTATAAAAATTAACGAGCACAATTATGAGGGAACAGCTGAAGATGTAGTTGGAACTGCAAAAGGTTACTCTTACGGTCCAGCATTTAAATTTGAGTATGTCTTACTAGTTCCTATTAAAGGTAAGGAAATTAAGATTAAGTTCGATGATTGGATTTTTAAACAGGACGATAAAGTTGCAATCAATCGAGCTGTCATGACAAAATTTGGAATTAAAGTAGCAGAGTTAACGGTAATGTTTGTTAAAAATTAATTAAAAAATAAATTTATGTTAAGTAAATTAAACAAATGGATGATTGAGAGCGCAAACATTATGTTTGACGATTCTAAATCTGACTTAAGAAGTCTTCCAAAAACAGTAAGATTGCAGATTTTGATTGTCTTATCCTTTATATGGTCAACTGTTTTTAGTCTTTACGTTTTTAGCTTAACTACTTTTATTTGGGGATGGGCCGGGGTGGTCATGGCTCACATAGGCTTAATTATAGCAGTTTACATTACCTTTAAATTTTTTCACAAAGCAAAAAAGGAGCAAAAAAGTGTTTTTGAAACAGGAAACTATAATCCAGCAAAGATTTTTGTAGTTTTCTTTCTAATCTTTTTTATATTTATTTTTACAAAAGGAGTAGAGGTACTGACAAAAACAAACTCTTATTCAATAATATATGAAGGCCCTAAAAAAACTACTTTGGAAAGAATTCAAGAGTTTTTAAAATAATTTTAAAACACTATCGTTTGACTAATTTATCAACTAAAAAAAGATAAATGTTGTAAGGAAGTATTCTTAAGAATTTCAAAATTAAAGTTAAAGATTTAGGGAAATCAATTTCAAAAGAATTTTTTGAAATTAAGCCTTTATATATTTTTTCAGCTGCAAACTCAGGTGTTTTTAGAAAAGGCATTGAGAATTCATTTTTGTCTGTCAATGGAGTTTTTATAAACCCAGGAGAAATAACTGAGATATTGACTTGATATTTTTTAAAATCAAAATATATGCTTTCAGCAAAATTTGTTAAAGCCGCTTTTGAAGGACCATAACCACTTGAATTTGGAAGGCCTCTATAACCAGCAATAGAAGAGACAATTGATATTTGGCCAGATTTTTTCTTTTTAAAATATTCTTCGACAACTTTAACACAGTCAACAACTCCAAAGAAATTTACCTGTATAACATTTTTGATTTTTTCAGTGTTGATTGATTGCTCGTGTTTTGGATCATAAGTTCCACTTGAAAATAAACAAATATCTAAACTTCCAAATTCTTTTATAATTTTATCAAAAGTCTCTTTAATTTGAGCTTCATTAGTAACATCTAATGGAAATGAAAAAATATTTTCATTGGAAGCCATCTTTTTTAACAGATCCTCTCTACGTGCAGATACAGCCACTTTCCAACCTTCTGAGGCAAATTTCTCTGCAACAGATTTTCCAATACCACTACTAGCTCCAGTTATCCAAATTTTTTTCTGATTTTCAGACATAAATTAGTTATATATTATTTTATGAGTAAGAATAAATATTTATCTTTTTTAATAATACTGTTAATTACTTTTAGTGCCTCAGGTATTGGAGGTTTTATAACATCTTCATTCAAAGAACCCTGGTATTCACAAATAATTTTACCAACTTATAACCCTCCTAGTTGGATTTTCGGACCAGTATGGACAATTTTATATATTCTGATGTCTATTGCAATTTGGTCTGCATGGCAAAAATCCTTAGATAAAAAAATTTTAAAAATATATTTTATACATTTATTCTTTAACGCAATTTGGAGCATAATTTTTTTCGGATTTCATAATATTGGATTAGCTTTAATTGATTTATTTATAATTCTAATTTTTATTTTTATACTAATGAAAGTTTATTTAAAGATTAGTTTATTGAGTTTTTATTTAACACTACCTTATTTTCTGTGGTCCAGTTACGCTTTCTTTCTTAATGCGTCTATCTTCGTTTTAAATTAAAACCATTTTGAAGGATAATTTCGTTTTAAGATTACCTTATTTATAAGAACAGCCATTAAAATAATAACTATCGTTCCTGTTATAACAGGGAATAAGATGAAGTCATAAGAGGAGTCCATGAACAAAGCAACTATAGGATTAGAGGCTGCGGGAGGGTGCATAATTTTTAGATATACCATTAACATAACGGCAACTCCAACTGACAGCCCTAGAGACACAAAAGAAAATCCAATTGTTTTGTTAAAAATAATTCCTACTATTATTGAAACTAAATGACCAAAAAATATATTTTTAGGTTGTGCAGTCTCAAGTTTGTAAAGGACAAAAACAATAAAAACTGTTGCTCCAAACGAAAACATTAACCAAGCTCCTGCAGCAGTATTAAGCGTTAAGTATGCAAGAACACTTATAACTAAAGCAGCAGAAAAACCTGATAAAACTGGCTCTAAACTTTTTGGTATTTTCATATGTGTTTTTTATTTAATTGAGTTATATACAGTTATGGAACTAAATAAACCATTAAATTTTCTGAAAATTTTACCAAATAAACTTAATGGCTTTTATTATAAAAAATCAAAACACAGCTTAAAGATAAGCAACAAGTCAAAAAGTCAAAAAAGCTTCGACCCCGTGACAAATTTTGACAGATCTTTTGAAAAATACATTCGTGCCACCATCGAAAAAAGATTTCCAAACGATGGAATTATTGGAGAGGAATTTAAAGATAAAAAATCAAAAAACTATTTTAGTTGGTCTATTGATCCAATCGATGGAACAAAGGCTTTTGTAATTGGAGTTCCAACTTGGTCAAATTTAATAAGTTTATCTTTTAAAGGTGAACCAGTTTTTGGTTTAGCTAATTTCCCAGAACTAAACAAATATTATATCAATGATAAAAAAAAATCTTATGTTTATAAAAAAAAAAAGAAAAGCGTTATAAGATGTTCTCGTAATAGTAATTTAACTACGGCAAAAATAATAGGTAACTTTCATGGCGCTCAAAAAGAGTCGATAGAAAAAAAATTTATTAAAAAATTTGGACTATCATTAAGACTTGCAAGTTTTGATGCTTTAAATTATTGTTTATTGGCAGAAGGTAAAGTTGATGCAGTGATTGAATCAAACTTAAAACCTTTTGATATTTTACCATTGATACCTATTGTAAAAAAATCAGGTGGGACTATAACAAACTGGAAAAATAAAGGAGCTGAAAATGGAGGAAATATTTTAGCAACAAGTAACAAAAAACTACATTATAAAATATTAAATGTTATAAAATCAATTTAAATACTACAATGAACTTATTTATAAAAAGAATATTTAGATCAATCAAAATTGAACCACAGCTTTTTGATGAAGTTAAGAAAGATAAAAAAGCAACAGTTCAGGCTGCTTTAGTAGTTGTGCTTTCAAGCACAGCTGCAGGTGTGGGCGCAATACACATTGGAGCATCAAATTTTTTTATTGCTCCTTTTTTATCTTTGCTATCTTGGTTTGTCTGGGCTTATATAGTTTACTTTGTTGGGGTAAAGTTATTTCCTGAAAAAAATACAGATGCATCTCCTTTTTTTCTCTTAAGAACAATAGGATTTTCAAGTGCTCCAGGACTAATAAGAGTTTTTGGTCTCACACCTGATCTAATGTTAGTTACATTTGTTGGATCAGCGTTTTGGATGCTTGCTTGTATGGTTGTTGCGGTAAAACAAACTTTGAACTATCAAAGTTTATGGAAAGCACTTGGCGTAGTAGTTATCTCGTGGTTAGTTCAAGCTTTTTTTCTTATTATTTTATTAGTGCTGACAAGAAGTGTCTAAATTGGAAAAATTGTTTTTGATAATTTACAGCTGTCACATATTTTAAACCCATGCATAATAAGGTTTGACTTAACACTTTCATTTTCCTCTTTACATTCCTCACAAATATCGTTGTTTATTTCCTCCATAGGCGACAAGATACACCTTTTATTTATCTAATTCTATTCTAGAGTTATAAGATGAGAAAATTTATACTTTTAGGTTTTTGTATTTTAAGTTTTTTAACAATCTACCCTTTAGTTTTTGCGGGCCAAATAAAGGTCTCCATGGGTGGAATAGGGGTTAATTTAGGAAATAATTACAAAAAAGCATATTTTGCTGGGGGATGTTTTTGGTGTATGGAAGAATCATTTGATCAATTAAATGGTGTCGTAAAATCAATCTCGGGATACTCTGGAGGAAAGACAAAAAATCCGTCTTATAAAGAGGTAATTTATAAAGATACTGGCCACGTCGAAACAATTGAAATTACATATGACCCAAAAAAAATAAGTTACAAACAATTGCTAGATACTTTTTGGAAAAACATTGATCCCTTTGATAAATATGGTCAATTTTGTGACAAAGGAAAAAGCTATAGATCAGTAGCGTTTTATCAAAACAAAAATCAAAAAAAATATATTGACGATTCAATTAAAAATCTTGAAAAAAGATTTGAAAATGAAATTGTCACATTAGTTTGGAAATTTAAGAAATTCTATCCAGCAGAGGATTATCATCAAGATTATTACCAAAAGAATTTTTTAAATTATATAGCTTATAAAAAAGCGTGTCAAAGAGAGGAAGTTTTACAAAGAATATGGAATTAAAAAAATTTTTAATTATTGTTATTACAATTTTTATGAATACAGTTTTGTTGGCAGAAACTATAAAGCCAAACAAAAATTTAAGTGCGCTTGATGTGGTGAAGATACAATTAGAAGCCTTAAAAAATAACGATTCAGATGATAACGGAATTTTACAAACTTGGCTTTTTGCTCACCCGCAAAATAAAAAAATGACTGGTCCATATCCAAGATTTAGAATTATGCTATATGACGTTCATTATAAGATATTATTAAACCATTACTCGCATAAAATTGATTTGATTATGAATACTCAAAACAAATATATATTTGGAGTAAAAGTACTTAGTAAAGAAAAGAAACAATTTTTTTATGAATGGCATTTAGAAAAAGGTAATGAAGTTGGTTGCAATAATTGCTGGTTTACGTCAGCAGTTTCAATGCCTACGGACCAAGGAAACTCAATTTGAAAAGACCACCATTTATATATAGATATATAATCGTTGGATTAATACTTATTGTACCTCCAATTCTTAGTGCACATTATGGTTCTATATTTCTTGGTAAAGAAAATGGAACTCTTTTAGGATTTTGTGTTGGAATACCCTGCGTAACATTCGCTTGCTGGAAATTATATATTGATGGTTGGAGGGACGACGAAGATTAATGATATTTCAAACTACAAGAGAAGGCGCATTAAAACAACTTAATGATTTTTTAGAAAAAAATATTCTTAACTATAATTCTAAAAGAAATTTTGACTTTGGAGTTGAAAATAGAAGTAATGTTTCTTGTTTATCACCGTACTTTACGCATAGACTCATAACTGAGTTTGAAACTGTAAAAAAAGTTTTAGCAAAGCATCCTTTTCAAAAAGTTGACAAATATGTTCAAGAAATTTTTTGGCGTGTTTACTGGAAGGGCTGGTTAGAACTAAGACCAAAAGTTTGGTCTGATTTTGTCGAAGATTTAAAATCTATTCAAGTTAATGAAAATTATAATAAAGCAATTAATGCTCAAACTGATATAGAATGTTTTAATGACTGGGTAAAAGAATTAAAACAATATAACTATCTACATAATCATACACGTATGATTTTTGCTAGTATTTGGATTTTCACTCTTGGCTTGCCATGGCAAAAAGGTGCTGAGTTTTTCATGAGGTATTTATATGATGGTGATCCTGCATCAAATACCTTAAGTTGGCGTTGGGTAGCTGGGATTCAAACAAAAGGAAAGCACTATTTAGCTCAATCATGGAATATAGATAAATTTTCAAACCAAAAATATAAAAACGTAAAGGTAAATGAAAATGCTTTACCAATTTTAGATAAACGTGAATATAAAATTTCACCGGTACAAAAAAATGAAAATCTAAATTTATATGAGCAATTAATAGTTTTTGAAAATGAAATAAATTTGGATTTTATTGATGTTAAAAAGTATAAAAAAATTTATTATGTTTTACTAGGTAACAAGGCTAGATCAATCCATTTAGATCAAAAAGTTTTAGAATATAAACGAAAAATAATAGATCATAATTTAGTAACTAATAATGGAGAAAAATTTGTTAATGAAGATACTTTAGAAGGTATTTTCAAAGAGAATAAAAATTTTGATATTATTTACCCATCAATTGGGGAAAATTACTCATTTTTAAGGCGAGTAATTAAAAAACATAGCTTAGAAGTCAATTTTATAAAAAGAAAAGAAGATGAGTTTTGTTGGAATTTTTCAAATAAGGGATTTTTTAATTTCAAAGCCAACATTCCAATTATTTTGTCTAATTTTAAGCTTAATTAGATTTTGAACACTTTTTTGAGCAGTATTTCACGTTTTGCCAATTAAGCTTCCACTTTTTTCTCCATGTAAATGATCTGTTGCAGACAGGACAAATTTTCTCAGGTAATTGATTTTTTTTCATTTTTCAAAAGATGCTTATTTTTTAAATATAGAAAAAAGGCAGCGATTTCGTAAAAAATATTTAGAAAGAAAAAAAATGGTTTTATTTTAAATATTTTATATAAAAAATTATATTTCGGTATATTTTTCCAAATAATTAAAAAGGTCTCAGCCCCTTCAATCACTTTTCCATCTTGAATTACATGCATCCTTCTCAAAAGTTCTTTGTAAGACTTTGAAGTAATTTTTTGAGCATCTTGATTATTAGTAATATCAACCCACTCTAATCCTTGATCACAATATTTTTTATAATGATTTATCTCTGTTCTACAAATGTTACAAGAATTATTAAAAAAAATCTTAACCATTAGTATTTTCTTTTATAAAATTATTTGCAGCTTTAAAAATTCTTAACTTTCTTTCTTTGTTCATTTTTTCTGAAATCCTCACCATCATTGCAAGACGGGGATTTTTTAAAAAAAACTTTTTATGACCATCTATAAATTTCCAATACAATCCATCCATAACATCACACCATTGACCTTTTTTAAAGTGCATCATTTTTAGAAAATAGCTTGAACCACATATGTAAGGTTTTGTTGCAAAAATTCCTCCGTCACTAAATAAACCCATACCGTATACATTGGGTGACATAACCCAGTCTGAAGAGTCAACGAACATTTCCATGAACCATTTGTAGACTTGTTTAGGATGAATTTCACAAAGATTCATTATATTTGATAAAATCATTAATCTTTCAATATGATGAGACCAACCAAAGTTTTTAGCATTATTTATAGCATGGTCAAGAGGATCTAAACCTGTCGTACCTTCGTACCAAGATTTTTTCATTTTTCTTTTATGATTAAAAAAGTTTGTATTTTCTAATCTTTGATCGTAGTTTTGATAAATTCCTCTCATGAATTCTCTCCATCCAATAATTTGTCTTATGTAACCTTCTAAAGAATTCATAGGAACTTTTTTCTCAATTTTTCTTAATTTTTCAATTATTTCCTCTGGAGTTATTAAACCTAAATTAATTAATGGACTCAGAGCACTATGAAAAACAGTATTAGATTTTTCGGTAACCGCATCTTCATAGTCACCAAATAAATTTATTCTTTCTTTTAAAAATTCATCTAACCATTTATTTGCATCTTTTCTTGTTGTAGGAAACCAAAATTTATCTGTATTTCCTGGATGATCTTTAAAATTTTGATTAATAAATTTTTTAAGAACATTGGTTTCTTTCGTTTCTCTCACTTTCGAAATGGAAGGTATTTTTATTGAAGAAGGAATTTTTTTTCTATTTTCTTCATCAAAACTCCATTTATTTCCCTTTGGTGTGCCATTGTTATTCATTAATAAATTGGTCTTTGTTCTAACAATTTTATAAAAATTAGCCATAAAGGGTCTTTTATTTTTAGATAGATAATTTTTAAATTCTTCTCTTTCCATTAAAAACATAGGAGATTTAATTTGATTTACTGTAAGATCATATTTTTTACAAAGACTTATTATTCTTTTTTCAAAAAATTTGTCTTCAATTTCAAAAAAAGAAATTTCTTTAATTTTTTTGTTTTTAATTACCCTTTCTAGTTTTTTTTCGTATGATAACTTAAAGTTTGTATTTACATCGTTGTAAATTACTTTGAAATTGTTTGATTTTAATTCATCTTTAAAAGATCTCATTGTTGAGAGAAAAAGTAGAATTTTTAATTTATGATGCTTTTCATATGTACATAGGCCATAGTCCTCGGCCATAAAAAATGTATGATCCTTATATCTTTTAAGATATTTTGTGTTAAATAGCTGGTTTCCAAGAACAACAAATAGCTTCATATGATCTAAACTATAGAATTTTAAACAAAAATAAACGCGTCATTATTTGCCTATATATTTTAAATAATAGTGTTATTTATTCACCATGAAAAAGTTAATTCTAGGCGCAACAGGATCAATCGGATCATCACTATCTAAAAAAATAGTTGCAGATGGAGGCGAGGTTCATCTTGTAGGAAGAGACGAAAAAAGCTTGTCAGAACTAGCATCAGAATTAAATTCCTCTTTTACTGTAGCTGACGTATTAGAGGAAAACTTTTCTGAAAAAATTTTAAATGATTTAGGAGATACTTCACTCGATGGACTAGCTTACTGTGTAGGGTCCATTGACTTGAAACCTATAAAAATGACAAAAAAAAGTGACTACATGCAGTCATTTAATCTGAACTTAATTTCTGCAACAGAAATAATTAGAAGCACATCTGAAAATTTAAAAAAGAATAAAGGGTCAATTGTTTTATTTTCTACCGTAGCTGTTAAAAGAGGTTTTACTAATCATAGTATTGTTGCATCAGCTAAAGGTGCTGTTGAAGGATTAACAGTTTCTCTAGCAGCAGAATTTGCTCCGAACATAAGAGTTAACTGTATAGCACCAAGTTTAACAAAATCTAAAATTTCTAATTTTTTACTTAAAAATGAAAAAATAGCTGAGGGTATTGCGAAAATGCACCCTCTAAAAAGAATTGGTGAAGGTAGCGACTCTTCGTCAGTTGCTAATTTTTTATTAAGTAGTAATAGTTCTTGGATTACAGGACAAATATTTGGAGTAGACGGTGGAAGATCGTCTTTAACATAGCAATGATGAAAAATTTTTTATATATACTTATTTTTTGCTTAACGTCTCAGCTTGCGTTTGCAGCTGGCGGAGACAGTAGTGGCTCAGACTCTGATAGTTATTTAGATAAATATAAATCAGGAAAAAATTTAGTTTTTCGCGCTAAAAAATTAGAAAAAAAAGGTAAAACAGAAAAAGCTATGAAACTTTATAACTCAGCTTATGAAAAATTTCTAGAAGCACATAAAGTAGAAAGTAGAAACCCGGATGTTCTAAATTACCTAGGTTTTACTTTAAGGAAAACTGGCAATTATGAGCAAGCAGAAAAATATTACCTTCAAGGTCTATCAATTAAACCTGATCACAACGGAATCAACGAATATCTTGGTGAACTATACTTAAAAACAAATAGGTTAGATAAAGCAAAAGAAAGATTAGAAGTTTTAAAAAACTGTAATTGCGAAGAGTATAGTGAGTTAAAAGAACTTATAGCAAAAAACTAGGAAATATCTAAGGCGTGTTTTTTTAATTTATCAAGGGGAATTAACTCTAAAGTTTTAATGTTTGTTTTTTTTAAATAAACTGAACAAGCTACATTTTCCTCCAAAGCTTTTGCGTACCATGATGCACAAACACACCAACTATCTCCATCTTTTAAACCTGGAAAACCAAATTCTGGATGAGGTGTAATTAAATCATTACCAACATTTTTAGACCACTGTAGAAATTCCTCTGTTACCTTTGCACAAACTGTATGAATTCCATGATCACCTTTACCGGTATTACAACATCCGTCCCTGTACCATCCTGTCAAAGGTTCATCAGAACATGACTCTAAAGGTTCACCAAAAACATTTTTTTGAATTTTATCTTTCATTTTTTAAAGTTTAGTTGGATTTGGTTGACCTTTATAAACTTTTTTTGGATCAAATTTTTTCTCTTTCTCTTTAAACTCCAATTTCTTTTCACTTGTATCTTTTAGGGGACCAAGAGGTATCGATCTATAAAAACAAGATTTATATCCTACATGGCAACTTGCACCATTGCCTATATCAACTGAAATCCAAATGGAGTCTTGATCGTCGTCAACTCTTATTTCTTTTACCTTTTGAATAAATCCACTTGTTTTTCCTTTTTGCCATAAAGCTTTTCTACTCCTACTCCAATAATACGCTTCTTTAGTTTCAATAGTTTTTTTTAATGCCTCTTCATTCATGTAACCGTGCATAAGCACTTCACCAGAGTTAAATTCTGTAGTTACAACAGGAATAAGACCATTTTTATCAAATTTCGGGGACAGAAATTCTCCCTCTTCTACCTCAAAAACACTTTCTCTTTTTTTAAACATGTGCGTAAAATAGTGAAAAAAAGACAAAATAGCAATTTGCATTAATGAATTATGTCCTATAAAACTGAGCGCTATATGAAATTAGTTAAAGACATTAACAAATCTAGCTCAAAAAAACCTGAAGTTAGCGATAAACAGGCTGAGGAAGCCTTTAAGACAATTCTAACTTGGATTGGAGAAAACCCTCAAAGAGAGGGATTACTCGAAACTCCAAAAAGAGTAGTTAAAGCGTTTAAAGAATACTTTAAAGGTTACCATCAAGATGCAAATGCGGAATTACTGAAGACCTTTGGAGATGTGGAAGGTTATGACGATATGGTAGTAGAAAAAAACATTACTTTAGAAAGTCATTGTGAACATCATATGGCCCCAATAATCGGTGTGGTTCATATAGCCTATATCCCAAATAAAAAAGTAGTTGGTTTAAGTAAATTGGCAAGAACAGTTGAAATTTTTTCTAAAAGATTACAAACTCAAGAGAGGCTTACTATGCAGATCGCTAAAACTTTAATGACCACTTTAGATGCAAAAGGTGTAGCAGTTACAATCGATGCTGCTCATCAGTGTATGACAATGAGAGGAATTAAAAAGGAAAAAGCGACAACAGTAACAAACTATTATTTAGGTACGTTTAAAGAAGACCTCAGTTTTCAGAATAGATATTTACGGTACATAGCTAAATAAATGTCAGAAGAATTTAAAGCTATTATAATTGATAATCAAAACGAAAAATTCACAAGAGAAATAAAAAACATTAATACAGACCACTTAAAAGATGGAAATGTTTTAGTAAAAATAGATTATTCAAGTTTGAATTATAAGGATGCTCTCATTTTAAATAATGGTGGAAAAATCGTTAGAAAGTTTCCATTTGTCCCAGGAATTGATTTTTCTGGAAAAGTTGTAAAGAGTGAAGACAATAGGTTTAAAAAAGATGACAATGTTATTTTAACAGGATTTAGAGTAGGAGAAGCTTACTTTGGAGGATTTTCTCAATATGCAAAAGTTGACTCAAATTTTTTAATTAAAACTCCGAAAGATTTAGATAATAAAAAGGCTATGATGTTGGGCACAGCGGGCTTTACAGCTTTACTTTGTGCATTTGCAATTAAAGCAAGAGAGGAAATTCTTTTAGGTGAAAAAGTAAAAGACGTTCTTGTTACTGGTGCTACTGGAGGTGTAGGTAGTATTGCTACTATGATATTATCTAAAATGGGTTATGACGTTCACGCTGTGACAGGAAAAAAAGATAAAAACGATTATTTAAAAAATTTAGGAGCAAAAAATATTTTAGAGAGAAAAGAGTTCGAGGGAGAAAGCAAGTTACTTGAAAAGGGAATTTGGGATGGAGTCGTTGATACTGTTGGAGGAGCATCTTTAACTAAAATATTTGCTCAAACTAAACCAAATGGAATAGTTGCAGCTTGTGGAAACGCTGGAGGAATTAAAATCAATACCACAGTAATGCCATTTATTATTAGAGGTGTAAAACTCTGGGGTATTGACTCATCAGCTACATCGATTAAGAGACGAGAATTTATTTGGAATGAGGCAGGAAAATTAATCGATTTTGAAAAGCTTAACAGTTTTACTCAAGAGATTTCTTTAAAAGACTTGATAGATACGTATCCAAAGCTACTTAAAGGTGAGTTTTTTGGAAGAGCAGTAGTAAATCCTAACAAATAAACTATACTAATACTGTAATGGATTGGGATAAACTTAAAATATTTCACACTGTAGCAGAGGCATCAAGTTTCACTAAAGCATCTACTATTCTAAATTTAAGCCAGTCAGCAATTAGTAGGCAAATTCAATCATTAGAGCATGAGATTAAAGCTCAGTTATTCGAAAGACATGCAAGAGGACTAGTTTTGACTGCAAATGGTAAATACTTATACCAAACAGCTCATGAAGTTATTTCAAAGTTAAAAGACGTAGAAGCTACGTTTGGAGATGAAAAAGATAAATTAAAAGGAAAATTAACAGTTACAACAGTTGTAAGCTTTGGAACTACTTGGCTCACTCCACGTATTCAAGAATTTATGACTCTTCATCCAGAAATAGAAATCGAACTTATATTTGACGATAAAGAATTAGACCTTAGCACAAGACAGGCCGATGTAGGGATATGGATGAGACGTCCAAAGCAATTAAATTATATTCAAAAGAAGTTGATAAACCTTCATTACCATATTTACGGCTCTAATAAATATCTTGAAAAAAATGGCTTTCCAAAAAATATTAATGATCTTAACAAACATAAATTTATAACTTATGGTCGTGGAGCACCATCACCTGTTTTTAATCCTGACTGGGCACTGAAGCTTGGTTCAAAAGAAAATTCAAAACGTAAACCGGTAATGAAAGTTAATAGTGTTTATGGTTTACTATTAGCTGTACAAAGCGGAGTAGGTTTAGCTGCACTTCCAGATTATATAGTTAAAAATCAGACAAACTTAATAAAGGTACTCCCAAATGTTGAGGGCCCGCAGACTGAGGCTCACTTTGTTTATCCGTCCTCTTTAAAAAATACAGCTCGAATACAAGCTTTTAGAAATTTTATTTTTAGTAAGGTAAGTGAGTGGAAGTTTTAATTTTATGGGAATAATAAATTTTATAATACCTTTTTTAATTTTAATTACTCTTGTAGTTTTTATTCATGAGTATGGACACTATTATTTTGCGCGAAGATATGGTGTTGGTGTCACTGATTTTTCAATAGGATTTGGAAAAGAATTATTTGGTTTTAAAGATAAAAATGGAACAAGGTGGAAATTTTGTCTAATACCCTTAGGGGGCTATGTTAAGTTTTTTGGAGATAGAAATGTTTTTAGTCAAGCAGAACAAGAAGAACTTTTGAAAAAGTATAATGAAACTGATCAAAAAAAACTTTTTGTAACAAAACCTATTTATCAAAGGTCAATTATTGTTGCTGCGGGACCGTTAGCAAATTTTTTTCTAGCTATAGTAATCTTTACATTAATTTATATGTTTTCTGGTAAAGACTTTACACCTGCTAAAATAGATGATGTCCAAATAGATTCTCCTGCTTATATTTCAGGTATTAAAAAAAATGATATAATTGTGTCTATTGATAACAACAAAGTAAAAAGTATTTTAGATGTTTCTACTTATATAAATACATCGACAAGCGAAGAAATAAACTTAACTGTTCTTAGAAATGACAATGAGTTGACCTTTTTTGTAAAACCAAACTTTACTACAGGAAAAGATTCTTTTGGCAATGAGTTAAAAAAAAAGATAATAGGTATAAAGTTAATACCTTTAAATAATGAGTTTAATAAAAAAAAACTTAGTCCATCCAATGCCGTATTTTATGCCTTTAAAGAAACCTGGTTTGTTACAAAAAGTTCGTTAAAGTTTATACTTTCATTATTTAAAGGAAAAGGTGATACTTCACAATTAGGAGGCCCAATCAAAATTGCACAGATTACTGGTCAAGTAGCCCAATTAGGATTAGTTGCTTTTTTAAGCATTACTGCTTACATTTCTATAAGTCTAGGTCTTATTAATTTGTTTCCAATTCCGATGTTAGATGGTGGTCATTTAATGTTTTATAGCATTGAAAAAGTTTTAGGCAGACCTTTAAAGCAGTCAACTCAAGAAGGATTCTTTCGAATCGGTCTTTTTTTGTTGTTTTCCTTAATGTTTTTTACAACATTTAATGATTTAAAGAATATAGGCTTATTCTAAGCCACTTTTTAGGTGTAAAATAGTCAATAAAATCAATGATAATTTAACATACAATATCTTGTGGACATTTATTTAATGAACACTAATAAAATTGTTGATTTATATGAATAATTGTTGAAATTAAATTTATAACAATAAAGGGCTAAAATGAACAAAAAACAACTAGTAGCAAAGATTTCGTCCACATTGGGTCAAAGTAAAGCTGACGCTGAGAGAACTTTTGATTCAATAACGACAATAATCTTAAATGCTTTGAAAAATGATGAAACTGTCAAAATAGCTGGTTTTGGTACTTATAAGGTAGCTAAAAGAAAAGCTAGAGTAGGAAGAAATCCAAGAACTGGCGAGTCTATTCAAATTGCAGCTTCACAAAAAGTTAAGTTTTTACCTGCTAAAAGCTTAAAAGAAATGTTTAACCGATAAGCATAATTTAACAGCTTCTATAAAATTTATATAGGAGCTGTTAAAAGGCTATTGCAAAGACTGCATAACTAAATTTCCATCTTATCAATTCTAACTATTTTCTGATGAACTATAAAAACTCTCAAAGGAGTTTTTATGAAAAAAAATTTATTAAAATTAATATTAAGTTCAAGCTTATTCTTTGGTTTGACAGATGTAGTTCTTGCAGACACTACAATGTCAGTTGAAGGCCAATATATTTTTAATTCTTTAGCATTTTATATTGGTGGTGTCCTTGTAGCATTCATGGCAGCAGGATTTTGCATGTTAGAAAGTGGTTTAGTAACAACAAAAAGTGTATCGACCATAGCAGCAAAAAATATTGGTAAATTTGCCATTTGCTCAATAATCTTCTTTCTGGTGGGTTATAATTTGGCCTATGGAATTACAGAGGGCGGATTTATTGGTTCATTCACTATGTGGAGCGAGGGATCAAAACTAGAAACTGGTTATTCAGACAGCTCAGATTGGTTTTTTCAAACCATGTTTGTTTGTGCAACAGTTTCAATTGTTTCCGGTGCAGTAGCTGAGAGAATAAAGATCTGGCCATTTTTTATTTTTGCGGTTTTAATGTCAGGATTTATTTATCCAGTTTCAATGGGATGGCAGTGGGGAGGCGGATGGTTAAGTGCCTCTGGTTTCTCTGATTTTGCTGGGTCTACCTTGGTACATGCATGCGGTGGAGCAGCTGCTTTAGCAGGTGTGATTGTTTTAGGAGCTAGAGCTGGTAGATTTACCTCTCAAGGTGGTAAAAGGGTTATGGTGCCTTTCGCAGCCTCAAGTATTCCATTAACCACTCTAGGAACGTTTTTATTATGGTTTGGATGGTTCGGGTTTAACGGTTTTAGTCAACTTGCAATGGGAACATTTAATGATGTAACAGCTATAAGCAAAATAGCAGTTAATACTCATCTTGCAGGTGCTGCCGGAACTTTTGCTGGTGCAGTTGTAAGTCGTCTTGTGGGCGGAAAAACAGATGTTATTATGATGTTAAATGGTGCTTTAGCAGGCTTAGTCGCTATAACTGCAGAACCATTAACACCAAGTCCACTTGCAGCAATATTTATCGGAACAGTAGGATCTATTATCATGTATTTTGGAACTAAAATGTTAGAAAATTTTGGTCTCGATGATGTAGTAGGTGCTATTCCAGTACATATGTTTGCTGGAATATTTGGAACATTAGTAGTTCCATTTACGAACAGCGATACTTCTTTTGGGACACAATTTGTTGGAACCCTTTCGGTTGTTACTTTTAGCTTTATACTTTCTTACGTAGTCTTCATAACCTTGAAAGCTACTGTCGGTTTAAGAATCAGTAAAGCAGCGGAAAAATTAGGAACTGATAAAGCCGAAATAGGTGTAGTTGCTTACGCAATAAGAGATTAAAATTTAAGACTTCCCTCTTAAATATTAAAAAATTAAGCCCAGTTTAAATAACTGGGCTTAATTTATTTTAAATTCAGTAAAAATAAATTATAATAATTATATGACAATTAAATCTTCAAAAGAACTAGTAGATGAAGCCAGCAAACAAATAGAGACCCTAAATCCATCAGAAGTTAAAAACCTCGTTGATAAGGATCAATGCATATTAATTGATGTTAGAGACATACGTGAACTATGGAAAGAAGGGACGGTTAAGAATTCTAAACATATACCTCGAGGAATGCTTGAATTTTGGCTTGATCCACAAAGTTCTTATTATAAAGAGGGTAATTTTAGAGAAAACAAAAAAATGATTTTGTTTTGTGCGTTAGGTTTTAGATCAGCTCTTTCTACAAAATCTCTAATCGACATGGGTTTTAAAAACGTTGCTCATGTGGACGGTGGTTTTGACGCGTTAAAAAGAAACGGTTTTGAAATTGTTTCTAAAGAGAAAAACTGATTATTTTAAAGACTCTATAAGAGCATATTCAAGCCTATCTTGGCCCCAGAACAATTTATTATTTACAAAAAATGTAGGGGCACCAAAAATACCTTTTTGAAAAGCTTCATCAGTTTTCTTTTTTAATTGATCTTTTATATTTTGATTTAAAGATCTTAAAAAAAAAGTTTTTGGATTTATTTGCATATTTTTTAAAACCTTATCTATAATATTTTGATCATTCATATTTAAACCATCAACCCAAATAGCTTCAAATATTTTTTCAATGTAATGACTTTGAATATTATCTTCCTCTGCTATTAAAACTCCTCTCATAAGACCCAAAGTTTTTATTGGAAAATAAGAATTAAACTTAAAACTTATTTTATTTTTTTCAGCAATCATTTTGCAATCTCTTATCATGAATTTCGCTTTTGCAGGTATAAACGCAGGTGCTTTGATATTATGAAGATTATGCAAACCACCCAATAATATTGGCTTAAAATTAAATTTTATATTATGTTTTTTAGAAATTTTTTTAATTTTTATATACGAGATAAAAGAGTACGGACTTATAAAATCAAAATAAAACTCTATAGGTTTACTCATTGAAATTAATTTTTTTGGAATAAAAAACTCTTATAAACCAGTAAATTACAATACCAATTGGTCCAGCAAAGTAGGTAATAATAAGACAAATAGCTGTTAAAATACTTGGAACCAAATGTCTTTGACCATCTCTTGCAATCCAAGAACCCACAAATAAACTTATTGATAAAAAATGTAACCAGAAAATTATTAAAAATGATTCCTCTGAATAAATTTTATAAAGGTTTTCATAACCAAGATATAAATTAAAACTACTTAAAATATTCCCATCTAGGTAAATTTTATATCCAAGGAAAACATATGCTGAAGCTAAAAGAATAAATGGTATTACAGAATAAGAAAAAAACCTTGTTGCTCCATGATTTGGCGCCATTATAAGCAATAACCAAAAAGGAACGACACCCCAATTAGCAAATAAATAAATGTTATTAAATGTTAAATAAGCATCAAGAGTATTTATCATGAAAAATAATATAGTATATTAGACAAATGAATCCCACATCAAATAAGAAAGATTTTGAAGATCTTACAACTCATCTGAGAGACCTGGCCTATACTTACCTTGAAAAATATAGCCCTTCTAAACAACAATTAAAAGTTTATTTACTAAAAAAATACTTAACTAAAATAAAAGGGACAAAATCAAAAAAAGAAGTTTCAAATTTAATTGACAGAATATTGGAAGATTTAGAAAAAAATAAAATAATCAATGATCAATTATACTCTGACTCTAAAGCAAGAACATTTTTAAGAAGAGGCTATTCACTTAATAAGATAAATCAATCCTTGAGGGTTAAAGGAATAAAAGATGATTTTATTAAAAATACAATAGAAAAAATTAAAGAGGATAAAATAGAGCCGGATTTTGTTTCGGCACTTAAACTATGCAAAAGAAGAAGAATAGGAGCAATAAGACCTGAAGCAAATAGAGAGCTTTTTTATAAAAAGGACATGGGAATTTTAGCAAGAAATGGATTTAGTTTTGAGTTATCAAAAAGGATTTTAGATCTTCCTTTAGAGGAGTTTAATAAACTAATTAAGATTGTTTGATTTTGTTTTTTCCTTTTCTTCTTTAATTAAAATTTCCAGTTTTCTCTTCAATGCATTTCTTACTAGTATAAAAGACACAACTCCAAATATTGTTACTGAAATCACAATTATCAATATAGTTTTAATCATTAAGATTATCTGATCTCCTAATTAATATACTCAAATTTTTATAATCTTTTTTTCCGTATTGAAATTTTTTATTGTCAAGAGTTGTAACAATAGCACCTGCATGTTCAACGATTGCATGTCCAGCAGCATAATCCCATTCAAACGCTCTTTCTCTAGCCGCATAAATATCGTACTCACCTGTTGCGATTACACAAAATTTGTAAGAACTACTCATATTTTTATATGATGTCATTCCATATTCTTTTAATTTTTTTAAAATTTCATCTGATGGATTTTTTGAATTTGTAACAGCAACAACCTCATTAGAAGGAGTTATTTTTTTGCAATCTAATTTTTTTTTAATATTATTTTCTAATAAATAACTTTCATTTTTACCATGGGAGTAAAAAAGTTTTTTGAGTTTTGGTGCTGCTAAAAGCCCAATTACAGGTTTGAAATCTATTATTAATGCAGCATTTAAAGTATACGTGTCTTTTCCTGCAATATATAATTTTGTTCCGTCAATTGGATCAATTAACCAAAAATTTTTATAAACATTTTTTTTTTTCAAATCTACAGTTTCTTCAGATATGATTGGAATATCAGGAGTTAATTTATTAATTTTTTCAGAAATAATTTCATTAACTGTTAAATCACCATTGCTGACAGGAGAACCGTCCTCTTTAATTTCTACTTTTAAACCTTTACTATATAACTCAATCGAGGTATGGCTGGCCTCTCTAAACGTATCTAGCAAGCTTTCAGCAATGAATTTATATTTATCATTTTCCATTCGTATTGACCTTTTCTAAAACAATTATTTTACTATTTATAACTTGTTTTCCTTGATTTTGAAAATTTACCGTTATTTTGTTTTTAATAATTGATTGCACCTGACCGATCCCCCAATCTTTTCTAAGAGGGTTGATAACATAATCTCCTGGCTCAAAATCAAAATGCATTATGGAAAGTAAGTTTTTTTTATATTATATATATCAGTAAATGATAAATTCACTAGGCATCAAAAAGCCCAATAAAGAGACAAAAGTTGTAGTCGCAATGTCAGGTGGCGTTGATTCATCTGTTGTGGCTGGAATTATGAAGGAAGAAGGGTTTGATGTAACAGGCATTACACTTAAATTATATGATGACGCCAAAGATCCAAAAAATAGTCGACAATGTTGTGCTGGTCAAGATATTTTAGATGCAAAAAGAGTTTCAGAACATTTAAATATTAATCATAAAATATTATTTTACCAAAAAAAATTTAAATCTGAGGTGATCGATTCATTCATTGATAGTTATGCATCAGGTGAAACCCCAATTCCGTGCGTGCAATGTAATCAAACTGTGAAATTTAGAGATTTATTCAAATATGCAAAAGATTTAAATGCAGATGCTTTAATTACAGGTCATTACGTCACAAGAATCCAAAATACAGACAAGGCATATATGTATAGAGCAGAAGATATTAATAGGGACCAAAGTTATTTTCTTTTTGGTACCACACAAGAGCAATTAGATTATTTGAGGTTCCCTTTAGGAGAAATACAAAAAGAGGAGACTAGAAAGATAGCTAATAAATTAAAATTAAATGTAGCTGAAAAACCCGATAGCCAGGATATTTGCTTTGTTCCCAATGGAGATTATAGCTCTGTAATTAAAAGGTTCAGACCAGAGTCATTTAAAAAAGGAGATATATTAAATTTATCAGGAAAAAAACTTGGCGAACATGACGGAATAATAAATTATACAATTGGCCAAAGAAAAGGTATTAAAATTGCAAGTAAAGAACCTTTATATGTTGTTAATATTGACACGAAAAAAAATGCTATATTTGTTGGTCCAAAAGATTCATTAATTGTAGAAAATTTGGAATTAAGAGATTTAAATCTTTTGGGAAACAAGCAGGATTTTGAAAATTATATTTTTGTCAAGGTTAGATCCACTGGACATTTATTAAAGGCTAAAATAAATATTAAAGGAAATTCAGCTAATGTAAAAATACTAGACGGTGAGACTGGAATTTCACCAGGCCAAGCTTGTGTTTTTTATTCGAAAGATAAAAATGGGGATAAGCTTTTAGGAGGCGGCTGGATATCCAAGACAACAAATAAAAATTTATCCACATAGTTAACAACTTCATCTCACGCACGTAAAAGGTGTTATGAAATTTAATTTAACTATGTTTTAATAATAATGAATTAAGAGGCAACTCTTAACTGGCCATTTAAGGAAAAACCGAGAGGTTCAAGCTTAAAGGGCAGAAAGGTGGAAAGAGTAGCGCTTTTCATTTCCATCGATTGGGTTCGGCGGTAGCGCCTACAACGACGAACCAAAACTACTAAATTTCTGGGCGAAAGCCTAGAAATTTAAGTGGTTCTCTTCCACAATAATCTTGAAAACAAATAAAATAAAATTACACCGACAAAATAGTTCCACTCTAACGCATGCTTAAAGTGTGTATTCCCTTTTGTGACTAATATAGGGAGACTCAAAACACCTATTAAAACTAAAATACTTACTAAAATAATTTTTAATGTTAAAACTTTTTTATTAATGAATTTTTCTAAATGATTTTTTATTTTGTAAAAATGATAAATCAATATTCCTTGAGCTATTAATTCAAAAATTATAAATAATAAAAGAACAACTCTTCTAAATAGCTTGTATATTTGAATATCAAATTTAACTCCAAGTAATATTGAATGAATTATAAGAAAAACTGCTGACAAAATTCCGAATGTTTTAAATCTATAGTTTTTGTTTGAAGAATTTATACTGTTTACTAAATTATTATTATTTTTCCAGTAAATGAATAAAAAAATTGCAGTTAAAACCATAGCAGGTTTAAATATTAAATATTGAGGAAATGTTCGAGAGGCTCTACTTATTGAAAGACTTCCATCTATATAAGGGATTGAAAACCCAGATCTACCAATTTGGTCTACGACAAAAATTGTGTTTTCAAATATTTCAGGGTTTTGAGAAATAATCAAACAAAGGTTTATTCCCAACAACGGAACAAGAAATATCCATAAACTCAACTTTCTTATTTGAGCTATTTCTTTCATAAATACAAATTCTGATTATTTTCTTTTGTTTCTTTTTCTTGCTCTTCTTTTTTTAGAGCCAATTTTCCTTCGCCCTCTATGTTTCTTTGGATAACCCATATTTTTGCCTCCTTTTATATATTTTGTTGTATAAAAATTATGTAAGGTTGAAATATACTTATTTTATGAAAAAGTCTATAAGCACATTTTTAAAACATCCTTCGATAGACAATATTAACAGGTCAGCAAACCCTCCTGTAACACGTGCTTCAACAATACTTTTTGACTCACTTCAGGAAATTAAAAAACATGAGAAAAAAATTAAATTACACAAAAAGATTAGCCATTACAGCTATGGTAGATATGGTAGTTCAACAACCATTGCTTTAGAAAACATTTTGAAAGAACTAGAACAAGCTTACCATGTCTTTTTGACTGGGACAGGTTTTGGTGGTGTTGCTCTTGCTTTAATGAGCTTATGTAGGCCTGGAGATGAAATTGTCGTTTCAGACAACGTTTATGGCCCTACAAAAGAAATTTCAGAAAAACTTTTAAAAGAATTTAATATTACTGCAAAATTTTATAATCCAGAAAAATTTTCGGATTTAAAGGATAAAGTTACAAAAAAAACAAAAATGATTTTAGTTGAAAATCCAGGAAGTAATACTTTTGAATTTCAAGATTTATCCAAAATAACACAATTAGCAAAGAGAAAAAAAATAT
>MDTD01103580.1_pt1 | contig 26770 bp, 26 predicted proteins | sample 811221 | NCBI WGS metagenome assembly MDTD01 (sample SAMN05326646, study PRJNA326480) | marine metagenome | isolation source: seawater | place: Pacific Ocean: South West | collected 2011 | reverse complement strand
CTCGGCAGCCGTCGAACGCCCCGAGCTGATCAGCGAGCTCGCCGCCCGCACCGGCCGACAATGTGTGGTCCTCGCCATCGATGCCACCCGCTCGGCGCAACGCCCGGGTCAATGGAAAGTCGTGACCCGATCAGGCACAAACAGGACTGAGCTCGACGCGAAAAACTGGGCAACGCAGGGCGTCAAACTCGGCGCAGGCGAGATCCTGCTGACCAGTCTGGACGAAGACGGCGTCGGCGGCGGCTACGACCTCGACCTGCTGCGCGCAGTGTCCAGCGTAGTCGAAGTCCCGGTCATCGCATCAGGTGGCGCATCTACCGCGGCTCGCATGGCCGACGCGCTCTTAGCGGGCGCCGAAGCTGTCCTCGCCGCTTCCATTTTTCACGACGGCGTCAGCACCGTTGAATCCATCAAACGCGAACTCTCGGCGCTCGGACAGGAGGTCAGACTGTGATCGTCCCATCGGTAGACATCCAGGGCGGCAACGCCGTGCAACTCGTGGGCGGGGAAACGCTCGCTATTAACGCGGGTGATCCAATCCCAATCGCCGAGCGTTTCGGTCGTGTCGGCGAAGTCGCCGTGATCGATCTCGACGCGGCCCTCGGCACGGGCAGCAACAAGGACATCATCCGCGAGATCGTCCGCCGTGTGCCCTGCCGCGTCGGGGGGGGGATTCGCGATGCGAAAGCCGCCATCGAATGGCTCGACGCCGGCGCTCGGAAAGTCATCCTCGGAACAGCCGCGACCACCGATGTTCTGTGCCAGTTGCCCGCGGACCGTGTGATCGCCGCACTCGACGCAAAGGAAGGCGAAATCGTCACCGAAGGCTGGACCAAGCCCACCGGGAAGACAGTCGAAGAACGAATCGAAGAACTCCGACCATACGTGAGCGGCTTTCTCGTCACGTTTGTCGAGATCGAAGGCCGCATGACCGGTCTGCCTCTCGATCGCATCGAGCAACTCGTCAAGCTTGCAGCACCCAAAAGCCTGACCATCGCGGGCGGTGTCCGGTCCCCCGAGGACATCGCACAAGCCGATCGACTCGGAGCGGACGCCCAAGTCGGCATGGCCCTCTACTCAGGCGCGTTCGATCTCGCAGAAGGGTTCTGCGCCGCGCTTCAAACCGATCGACCCGACGGCCTCTGGCCAACGGTCGTATCCGACCCCGCCGGACGCGCACTCGGGCTTGTCTATTCAAGTCTCGAATCCGTGCGACGGGCGATCGAACTGGGTCGCGGCGTCTACCACTCCCGGTCCCGCGGCGGGCTCTGGATCAAGGGCGAAACATCCGGCTGCGTGCAGGAACTCATCGTGATCGAGACCGACTGCGACCGAGACTGTCTGCGATTTACCGTCAGACAATCGGGCAATGGCTTCTGCCACACCGGACAGGAAACATGCTTCGGCCCGGCCGCCGGGCTGGACGCGCTCGCAAAGAGCATCGCAGCAAGGCTGGCCGACGAATCGGCGGGTTCATACACCCAGCGCCTGTCGCGCGACCCGGCGCTCCTCCGCAGCAAGCTCATCGAAGAAGTCGGCGAACTCCTGGAAGCACACACACAGGACAACGCCGTGCACGAAGCTGCCGATGTGATCTACTTCACACTCACCGCCGCGTTACAGCGTGGCGCCAGCCTCGAAGCGATCGAACGGGAACTCGATCGCCGGGCCCTGCGCGTCACGAGGCGACCGGGAAACGCGAAGCGGGAACGAGGAGATCAATCATGAACACCACGACGCCACTGCTGCGCCGGATCGAACCGGGCAACGTCCGCCGCTATGTCCGGGACACACTCGATCCGAATGCAGTGCAAGACGCTCAAGCTATCATCAATGATGTACGATCAGGTGGCATCGAAGCGGTCCGCTCGCATGCCGAAAGATTCGGCGAACTTAAACCGGGCCAGCAGCTTGTGCTGAACAGGGATCAGCTGCAACAGGCAATCGAACTCGTCGACTCGGACTCACTGAAACTGCTCCGACGCGTCAGCCAACGGATCAAGCGTTTCGCCTCGGCTCAAAGGGATTCGATCCGCGAGCTTAGTCTCCCCATACCCGGAGGCGAGGCTGGTCACAGTGTGCTCCCGGTCGATTCTGCAGGCTGCTACGCGCCCGCTGGTCGGCACCCTCTGCCCTCATCCGTGCTCATGACAGCCATGACCGCGCGCGTTGCAGGCTGTAAACGTGTGGTCGTGGCCTCGCCGAGCAGAGATCCTGTCATGCTCGCCGCAGCCGCCATTGCAGGTGCCGACGAATACCTCGCCGTCGGCGGCGCACACGCCATCGCCGCGCTGGCGTTCGGCTTCGAAGGCTTCGCCTCCTGCGATGTCATCGCGGGCCCCGGCAACAAATGGGTCACCGCCGCCAAGCACCTCGTCTCCGACCGCGTGGGCATCGACATGCTCGCCGGGCCATCCGAACTGCTCATCCTCGCCGATGAAACTGCAAACCCGAGCGTCGTGGCCGCGGACCTGCTCGCCCAGGCCGAGCACGACGACGACGCCGTGCCCATGCTCGTCACCACGAGCAAAGAACTCCCGAATCTCGTCGAGCGGGCACTCTCGCAGCAACTCGAATCACTCCCCACAGCATTGATAGCCCGGCGGGCCCTGCAGAACGGCTTCGCGTGCGTGGTCGAATCACGCGATGCCGCGTGCCAACTGTCCGACCAGATCGCGGCCGAGCACGTCGAAATCCTCATGCGTGAACCCGATGAGATCGCATCACAGCTCCGCAACGCCGGCGGCATCTTCATCGGGCCCGCCAGCGCCGAAGTTCTCGGCGACTACGGCTCAGGACCGAACCACACGCTGCCCACAGGCGGCTCGGCGCGATACGCAGCCGGGCTCTCGGTTATGCACTTCCTCCGCTTGCGGACCTGGCTCCGGATCGAGTCCGCACTCGAAGCCAAGCCCACACTACAGGACGCCGCAGCCCTCGCCCGTATCGAAGGACTCGAAGCACACCGCGCAAGTGCGCTCAGCCGCGTAGTGCCGGAGTGAAAGCGCGCTGAGTAGGAATGAGTGGCAAGGTGATCCGAACAAACACGTGAACAAGTGCAAGCACACCTCGTACCGGTAACAAGTAAAACTAGACGCAAACTTAACACAAGGCATCCGTCAGCTGTAATCCGAAAAGTTCATACCACACAACGTATCTTCGCAACATGGAAGTGGAGCGAGCGCCGCAGTGAGCACTACACTCCCGGCATGAGTGACAGCGGCGACCTCGAAATCCGGAAAGGGGCAATCGGGCTCGCCATCCTTGCTCTTCTCAGCGGAAAGCCTTGCCACGGCTACGAACTCACCCGCCGTCTCCGCATGAGCACGGAACGCTCGATCCGCCTGAGCGAGGGCGCGATCTACCCAATCCTGCATCGCTTCGAACAACAGGGACTCGTCGAGTCCTACTGGGGACGCACCGAGCGCAACCGAAAGGCCAAGATCTACTCACTGACTCCCGCTGGTGAGCAGTGGCTCCAACGCCGCACCAAGCAGTGGTTCTCACTCGCCTCGGTCATGAACGACATTCTCAGCTCATACGTTCTGAGCCCCAAAGGCGCCCACCCATGAAACGCTGGGCCAATGCACTCGTCAGCCGTTTCTCTTTGCGCTCCAAAGTCCGGCGGACAATCCTGTCTCTCGATCAGGAATTTCAGTCGCACCTCGAAGAATCCGTTGACGATCTCATCGAGAGCGGGATCAGTCCCGTCAAAGCACAAACAGAGGCGGTCCGACGTTTCGGCGACCTCTCAGGCTTGCGTGCTGCCGCCTTGAGCGAGCACATCATCAGGCCCTACCGAAAGCTGATCTACATTCTTGCAGGCGTCCTGCTGAGCACATCCGCTGCCCTTGTTCTGTCGCTCTACAACATCGGCAACACACTGAACGATCAGCGCGAAATGAAACGCGTCACGGGCGAACTCATCGATCTGCGTGCCCGACTGGCGGCTTCAGGCGGACGCTCTCCAATACCTATGGCTCAGGACATCCGCTTCGTCACCGTCGAAGGCGCCGTCAGAAACCCGCAGGTCTGGACACTCGGCCGACGCAACGATGTCACCCTTGGCGACCTCCTCCACAGGAGCGGCTGGCTCACGAATCAGGCCTCGGGCCAGGTGGTCGCCGTGCGACTCGTCAACGGTGAGCCCGATCGCGTGCTGAGAGTCGACGCAGCCGCCGAGACTTACCCTCAGGCACTCGACACCGTGATCGACGGCTCGTACCTCATCTACGCAGAACCAAGCTCCGCAGCAGATCAAGCCAGCCGCTCAGGCAAGTCCGGGTCAGTTGCCCAGGGCCTCCCGAACTAAAGCTCTGACCTGTCGCACGTCTTCCTCCGAGACCACCGCATCCTCGCCCTCTTCATCATCATGAAGCTCAACGAGCGCCAGCACTCTCTGCAGCGAGCCACCCTGCCATTTCGCATCGATAAAGGTGCTCGACTCAAGCACATCATCAGGCGATGCGCCCAGCAGCGCCTCCGCGATCGCAGCATCGTTCTCGTCGACATCGCCATCAAAGTCGAGATCGCCTAGCACAAGCCTCTGCTGGTACTGACCGCGTTCGGGCAGGTCATTCAGCACACCGGGCGTCAGCCCAAAGCCTGCAACATCACGGTCGGCGAGAAGCACCTCGCCGGACACGGACTGCCGGACATGCCGCGGAAACGGGTCCGTGTCAGGCTCCGGGTCAACTCGGTCAATCTCATAGGGCAGCGCCCCGACGTCGGTCGGCGACTTGATCTGAGGCCACCCGTCGAGATCAGAACCCGTGTAATACGCTAATGACCGCGGAAAGGCCGCCGAATCGAGCACGCCATACACGAACGACTCGTCTGCGATCGAAGTGGGGAGCACTTCAAACCCCACGACCCGACCCGCATGGTCCTTCCGATCCTTGGTGCGCGAGCCAACACTCGGCGGATCCATATAAAACGCGACCCTGCTGAGCCCATCCGGGTTGATCCCGTGCGTTTCGGAGAGCTCATAACCCGAGAGCCAGCCGTACTCTTTGCCGCCCCGGTTCGACCAACTCAGGACATCAACGATCTGAAACCGCCGCACGCGTTCCGCATCGGTGTGTTCAGGCGTAAAGACGTCGAATCGGCCGTCAAAGTCAGCGTCGTGCTCGTGCCCGGGGACCAGCACCTCCGCCAGAACCGTCGGCGTCACTTGCCGCACAAGCATGTATGTCGATGAGCCGTCATGATCCAGTCTCGGTGCCGTCCGTGTTCGGTCCACGCCAATCTGCTGGAACGTCGCGGATGCCTTGATGTCGAGCCCCTCACGCCCGGCGTAATCCGTTTCGCCCGAGGCAATCGCCGAGAGTACCGAACGCCCCGTATTCGGATCTGAGTTCACCAGCAGGAGCAGGCCATCACCGCTGAGCCGAAGCCCGTCCAGCAGGAAGACCTCGTCGACCTGTGGCATGATCTCTGGAATGCCGTTTCGGTCGTCGTCGACGCCACCCTTCAAGACCAGCAGCGCATACCCATCGAGGGACATACCCGCCCGCCCGTACAACTCGATGTACTCCCACTGATTCTCGGCAAACGAGGCCCCGGGCGGATTCTCGAGGATCTCATTGAGAAAGACCTGAGCGCTCGCAGCGCCAGTGAAGAACGACCATAGAAACAACCAGAGAAACGACGTGTTCATGCTGCTGTGGGCCTCGTGGAACAGGGGATTCCGAGTATAGGTAACCCGTCCTCTCCGGATGCACGCTACGGGTGACGACGCCACCTATTGCGGTCACACCAAAATCACAATATCTTCATTTGTATAGCGAAGCCAAACGCCTTCACATCTGGACACTTCTGCTTACGCTCTGGGCGATGCGAAGGAACAGCACCACAGCACAGGCGTTCACGCTGATCGAACTGCTCGTCACGATCGCGATCCTGGCCCTGCTCATCGGGATACTCCTGCCCTCGCTCTCGAGCGCCAAGGAAACGGCTAAGCTCGTGACCTGTGCGAGCAACCTGAGACAGATCGGGATCGGCACACTCGCATACAGTCTCTCCAACGACGAAACCTACTGCTCTGGACCCTTTGATAACCGCGAGCTCAACAGCTACGGCCCGATCGACGAAGCGGGCTGGCTCGCCGACATGGTCAACGGCGAGTACCTCGTCCCGGGCAACTTCCTTTGCCCGAGCAACCCCGCTCAATACACACAGAACATGACCATGGACCGGCTCCACGACAACAGACCACAAAAGTCCTTCACCGAAGAAGAGCGAAACAAACTCATCAAAGCGGGATACAACACCAACTACACGATGTCCTGGTACTTCGGATTCACCGAGATGCGAGAACCGCGCAACGCGTACGTCGGCTCACCCAAGAAAATCGACAGCGTCATCGGACCGCTCAGCGACCGCTTCCTCGCCCGTGTCAGCCCCGTCCGCGTCCCGCTCATGGCCGACGGCCGCACCGACGGCGCACTCGAAGACTACGAAGACTTCGGCGAAGGCCCCATGCGCGTCGCCAAGGCCTTCGGCGACGGCCCCGTGCGATACCCGAGCGGGCTCTGGGGCAGGCAGAACTACGCAGACTTCGGGCCTGCGCATATCCGAACGCCTAAGACCAACAGCGACGATCACGACCGCAGCAAGGGAAACATCCTCTTCGCCGACGGACACGTCCAGAACTTCAAAGACGATGATCGCAACGGCGGGTTCGGTTGGGACCTGCCCCCGGGCGGGGCCCTCCCGAGCAACGACAAGTATCCGGAGATCGAACAGCACGTCTTCGGTGGCCACCTCTCCAGTGGCCGCTTCACCAACCCCGGCTCACCACTCCGGAATCGTTAATCGCCAATGTCACTTACCAATCACGCGAGTTGAGAGACCTCGCGTCCGACGAACCGCCGACACGAGCGGCAACGATGGAAGAGAGAGAACGATGAATAGAACGAAGTATGTCCCTCTGCTCATGATGCTTGCCACCGGTCAGGCCGCCGGACAGCTCACTCTCAACGAGGTCTTCGAAAACCCACCCAACGGCGGCGACGGGACCTGGGAATACATCGAGCTCTACGGCCCTCCCGGCATGGACCTCACCGGCTATGCCGTGGCGCTCGTCAAGGGAGGCATGGACGAAGACAACGACGACATCCCCGACGGCAACGGCAATAACGACGCCCCCGAGATCGACGAAGCCTTCTCGCTCGATGGCTGGACCGTCGGGCCCAACGGTCTTTTCATTCTGTACAACAGAGAAGACTTCGGTTTCACCAGCCTCGAGCCATACCTGACCGTGAACCCCGACTTCGATTTCTTCCTCCCCGAAGGACCCGACAACCCGAGATACCTCCACGCCGCCTCATTCCAGGTCTCGGCTGTTCCGAGCGTCGACATCGGTGGCAACCTCGAGAACGACGGCTCCTCCACATATCTCATCATCAGGCGTCGCCCGGGCCACTCACTCTCACCCACCGGCACAAGCAACTACGCCCCGGAATACGGCTGGAAGAAAGACGTGACACCCGACGTCGACTTCAACAGCCGACTCGATTTCGGCGACGAACACACCCGCGGGGTCCCACTCTACTTCGGGCACGGCCTCGACGGAGCACAAACCACCGCACTCACCCTCGAGCCAGTCCAGATCGTGGATGAACTGTCATGGTCCAACTCCGGCGGCAAAGAATACAACCTCCGCGACCGCGATCTGCTCAGCAACAAAGTCACTGAAACACCCGGATTCAATCCCGATGCGGTCTCACGCGTGCGCTACGACTCCACCAACCCACTCGTGGGCTGGACGGTCAAAGGCGGATCTGGCGAACTCGATCGAACGAGCCTCGCAGACGAGAGCTGGATCTTCGGCGAAACGCTCAACGTCCAGCCCGGCTCAGCCGACTACACCATGTTCAAGCCGCTGATCGAACCGGGCGACGACACCACCATCGGCACGCTCGACGACGAGCTCAACCACATGGCGCCGATTGACCCGGATGGCCCGAAGTACAGCTACGACGGACCCGGCGATGACAACCCGCTTATGGCTCCGTTCTACGAATACTCCGGCGCGCTCGACCCCTCTGGCACTCTCCTCTTTGAACCCTATGACATCACCGGGTACCGCATCACCCCAAACGCATTCAACGACGCCCCGCTCGGCACGCCCCTCGCCGCGACCGGCATCGCGCAGCAGGACCGCTACGTCACAGGCGATTTCGATTTCGACGGCGACGTCGACTGCGACGACCGCACCCTCATCGCGACCGCAGCCTCCGAGAGCTGGACACTCGATGACCTCCGCGACGACCTCATCAGGGACTTCAACACCGACGACCCCTCCGACGATGTCACGTACACCGGCTATGCCCGTCAGGCCGAAGTCTTCAACGCAACACTGGCGATGATCCGCATGGATCTCACCGACGGCTCAACCGGCGAATGGACCAGCGGCCAGGTGATCGAAGGTGGTCAGATCGTCGCCTGGGGCGGCGCCGTCACGACCGCTGATCTCGCGGCCTTCGACACGCTGCTGGACCTCCCAGACAACAACGGCAACGGCATCCCCGATGCATGCGAAACCGGAAGACTCTGCGCCGATGTGAACAACGACGGCATGGTCAGCCCCGCCGACTTCAGCGCTTGGGTCGCCGCTTTCAACGTGAACAACACCCAGCTCTGCGACCAGAACAACGACGACCTCTGCACCCCAGCCGACTTCAGCAGCTGGGTCTCCAACTTCAACCAGGGCCAGACTGGCCCGATCTGCCCCTGACCCGGGAGTCCCGTTCGCGGCGTTGATCACAGCTCCTCAGCCGCCATGTCGGGACACCTCTTTACCGCACCGTACCCGGGCTCCCGCCCGGTGCGGTGTTTCACAGGAAGCGTTCTCGCAAAGCGTGAGAGCGAAACAAGCACCGGGGGCTCGCGGGGAGCCCGCCGGAGGAGAGAGAGACACCCCGCGCCGCCCGAGTGGCGGATGATGACGACATGGAGACTGAGACATGAATCGCAAGACAACCGGGATCGCACTGGCCGCCATCGCCCTGGCGGGGGCTGCGCAGGGACAGATCGATTACAACACCGCGAGTGGTCCGGATGATATTGAAGTCGAGTCATACGTCTACACAGAGTGGGATGGCGGATTCGAGTTCCACACGAGTTTCGGGACGGACTTCGGCTACCTCGATACCGAGGAGTTCTTCAAGCCGACCAGAACGACGATCGTGGACAACTTCAACCTCAATGCAGCGGATTACCCTTCGATCGATCAGCTCGACTCCACGGTCGAACTGACCGGCGAGACTCGCAGCGATTTCTTCGAGTTCTCCTGGGACCTTGCCTACCGGGCGGACTTTGCAGATTCCATCGATACATCGGGTGCCTCTGAACTCTTCATCAGCACTGTTCGCACGTATGGCCCCCAGGGCATTCGCCTCCGATTCGACGAGGACACTCAGATTCGTATCTCGCTCGATGTCGAACTCGGCGGCATGGTCGGCGAAGAACTCGGGAGCGCCGGAGTCCTGAGCAACCTCGCGGTGTTCACATTCGGCGGGGACGCCCTGCCCAATGCTTTCAGCGCCGGCGCGGGTGTTGCGAGTGATCTTGGTTCATCGTTCACCGGTGATTTCGATGTTGCTGCGGGCGACGAACTCGATCTGACCTTCTGGATCGATAACTTCATGGAAACCGGTGCCGTGCTCACCGACGGGTTTACTGATCTCGACCAGACCAACCGCGGCACACTCACCATCGAGGTGATCCCCGCCCCGGCGAGCGCATCACTTCTCGCGCTCGGCGGTCTGGCAGCTTCCCGCCGCCGGCGCTGATCTCTCGTCGCATCGGTATCACACTCACTCACTCGAACGATGCACACTTCCGAAGGAGCCCCGCAACAGTGGGGCTCCTTCTCAATGACTGCAGCAGCAAAGCGAGAAAGAACCCCGGCGAGCATTCCGCCCGCCGGAGCGAGTAAGAGATCTTTAGATCAGAGAAGCCCTGACTTACCGCAGGTTGTTGATCACGCTCATGAACATGTCAACATCCTTGGCTTCGACAGCCTTCTGAACATCGCGGTAATCGACGACGCCGTCAAAGTTCAGGTCGCCCCTGATGCCGTTCAGAGGCGATGCGCACGAACTGGCCGGCAATGCGTAGCCCATGCCGGGAGCACTGTCGTTCGGCTCACCCGGTGTCAGCACAACGCTGGTGTCAAGGGTGTAATCGGGGGCGCTGCCCACATTGACTGTGCTGCTCGCGCCCGGATCGGGCACGCCGCCGAAGTGCTCACAGATGTTGTCAAACTCACCGCCAAGGCTGCTCCCCGAACCGATGTTGCTGACTTCACCCATCATCCAGTTGCGATACGCCTGGCGATAAGTGTCGCTGCCGCCGCCGCAGCTCGAGATCAGGCTGCCGCTGCTGGTGGCAGTGGTCACGGTGCCAACGCGAACCCAGGCGTCCGCGTTGAAGCCGGGGCTGTAGTCCCACTCCTGACCTTCGTAGGGGGTGTACTCGGAACCGCCGTTGTGGCTGTGGCTGACGGCATCGATAACGCAGAGATAGTCACCCGTGCCCGAGCCGACCTCGCCGTCTTCGATGAAGCCATCGTTGTCGCCGTCTGGGTTGCGATCCTTGTGGAGCTTGAGGACTTCGGTGCTGTCCAGCCCCGTCTCATCGAGGTCGATGAGGAGGATGGTCTTGGAATCCTCGTTCGAGAGCTGGCCCGGCCAATCGTTCGATCCGGTGCCATTGGTGCCGACCTCGTCGAATGAGGCCTCGTAACGAATCGAGAGCTCACCGATGTCGGGTGTGGGGCCAGGGTTCACGCCGTTGGGGCTTGTCTGACGAACGGTAGTCGGCAGGCTTTCATAGATATCAGATGCGGCCGCCTGGGCTTCCATGTCACTCTGGTAAGTGCTGTCAGCCGTGTTGATAGCGGCGACTTCACGATCATCATCCGAGTTCCACAGAACGAAGATCCCCTCTTCGTTGGTCATGTAGGTGGGCACACCGCTGCCTGCAGCGGGAAAGATGTAGGACTCCTCGACCTCAGTGGCGCCGCCGCTGCTATCAGCGATGACGACGATCATCTTGCCGTTCAGGACGTAGTTGCACTCCGGGCTCCAAAGCTCGATGTACTCCTTCGAATCGTCGCCGTCCTGCGGATCAACCCAAACCTCGGAGATGTAGCAATCTCCAAAGTCAGTGGCGTCTTTCATCCACTGTCCATTGAGCGGGGCGGTGCCCCCGCCGATTTGTGCAACCTGACCGGCCGCGGTGCCCGCGAGCATCATCAGCCCCAGAATGCCTGCCATTGTCTTGCGATTCATAATCTACTCCTGCTTCTTCGTTCAGCCCGAGCGCACAGATCGCGCCGCGGCACACATGCCCCGCAATCAAGCCGATCAGTTGTGCTCGAACCCTCTTCTTACCCCGGCACATCGCCAGGACGCCGCAAGACTAAACCGTCATCGACGGAATACAAGACACTGAAACCAGTTGGAACAGGTCCTGCTGAAGAGGGAATCCACCCGTTTCATAGGTGTTGTTCCGATACGTATGCAGCGCACACGCAACCGCGTGTGTCAGTCTCAAGACACAAAGAACTGTTTCAGTCAACACGCTGTGCGTATACAGATGGCGTAAGCCACATACTCGCGCCGCGTCCGCGAAACCGATGTCAAGAACGAAACGGGAGTTCCATAACGCGGACTTCATATGTGCATCAGATGAATCCGCACGTCGCCGAATCGGGCCCGCATGCACCGGCCAAACCTCCTCCCCGGCACATCCCGGGTGGGCCCGAGTCAACTTTCGCTTGACAACCCCGATCCGGTTGGTACTGTTAGGCCTTGCATCAAGAGTCCCGGGATGTCTCAAAGGTCCCGGGCGGCAACCGAGCTGGTCAAATCCAGCCACGGTGCCGAGACCAGCCCCGGCGTGGGGAACGATGCGGACGGGACCAGTACGGGACCCGTCAAAGTGCAGCGGCAAAGTGCCGCATTCCACGCCAACACTGGATGCTCTCGATGCTGTGAAGGAGTTCACAGCATGCGAAAGTCCATCTCTGCGCAGTCACCCCTGGCAAACGCCTCCCGAATCTGCACCGGCGTCGGCAAAGGCCAGGGCGACGGCGACCCGCTCATCGCGCCCATCGCACAGTCCACTACATTCACCCGGACAAGCGTCGGCTCCAACCCCGATCACCAGTACTCGCGCGTCTCAAACCCAACCGTCGCGGCCCTCGAAACCGCTCTGGGCGACCTCGAAGACGCACCGCAGGCCGTCTGCTTCACCACCGGACTCGCCGCTGAAACCGCACTCTTTCTCGCTCTCCTCAAAGCCGGAGACCACGTTGTCTGCGGCCGCTCCGTCTACGGCGGCACGACCCGACTGCTCCAACAGCTCCTCCCAGACCTCGGCATCGAATGCACATTCGTCGATTCCACCAACCCCGCCGAGATCGAAAGAGCGCTCAGACCAGCAACAAAGCTCGTCTTCGTCGAAACGCCCTCCAACCCGACCCTCGAACTGACCGACATCGCAGCCGTCGCAGCCATTGCGCACAACGCCGGGGCCCTGTTGGCCGTCGACAACACCTTCCTCACCCCCGCGCTCCAGCGGCCGCTCGACCTCGGAGCAGACATCTCCGTCTACTCCACCACGAAGTTCATCGAAGGCCACTCCGTCGCCCTTGGCGGCGCGATCGTCAGCAGCAACGAGGACGTCCTCGCACAACTCCGCTTCATCCGCAAGTGCACCGGTGCCATCCAGACACCATTTAGCGCGTGGCTCACCATCAACGGGCTCAAGACACTCCCGATTCGACTCGCCCAGCAGTCCAGAACCGCCGAGTCCATCGCACGCTGGCTCACCAGCCAGGACACCATCGCAAACGTCTACTACCCCGGATTGAACGATCCCGAGGCCGCAGCCCTGGCCAAGCGTCAGCACCCCGACGCCAACGGCGCAGTCGTCTCCTTTGAAGTCCGGGGCGGCATCGAAGCAGGCCGGCGGTTCGTCGAGTCCCTCAACCTCTGCACGCTCGTCGAACACGTCGGCTCCGTCGAAACACTCATCACCCATCCCGCCTCCATGACCCACGCCGATGTCCCACTCAGCGAACGCGCCGAGGTCGGCATCACCGACGGCCTGCTCCGCCTCTCCGTGGGCCTCGAGCCCGCAGAAACAATCATCGAAGACCTGACCAGAGGCCTCGAAGCGATCTCCCTCGCATGTACTGCTGCCGAAAGCGAGGTGGAAGCATGCCCCGCAAGCCTCTGATCGTCCTGAAGTTCGGCGGCTCAGTACTCGTAAACCCCGATCGACTCAGACTCGCTGTCCACGAGATCTACCGCTGGCGTCGCAAGGGCTTCGGCGTCGTCGCTGTCGTCTCCGCGCTGGCCGGCAAAACCGACGAACTGCTCAGCATCTGTCAGGCCTGCTCACCTGACGCCTCACCCGGTGCCGTCGCCTCCACGCTCGCGCTGGGCGAGTCCGAGTCCGCCGCGCTGCTCGGCGTCCAGCTCGACCGCGTCGGGTTGCCCCATCGCGTTCTCACACCCGCCGCGATCGGACTGATCGGCGAAGGGGACCCGCTCGACGCCCATCCGATCGAGGTCGATCGCGCACGCCTGAGCGAAGCGCTCCAAGACCCGGGCACCGTTGTCATCCCCGGTTTCGTTGCGGTCGACCGCCTCGGGAACCATGTCACACTCGGAAGAGGGGGCTCAGATCTGACAGCCCTCTTCCTCGCCCACGCACTCGCAGCAGACAGGTGCCGACTCGTCAAGGACGTGGACGGCCTCTACACCCAGGACCCCGCGACATCTCCAACCCCCCCCAGGCGTTACGCACGCTGCGCCTACGAAGACGCGCTCCTGACCGACGGCTCAATCATCCAGCACAAAGCCACACGCTTTGCGAACAAACACGGCGTTGAATTCGAAGTCGGTCGCCTCGGCGGCTCAGCGCCCACAGTCATCAGCCAGGGCACCAGCGTCACCAATGACCACCGAGACCTGCCACGCAAACTCCGCGTCGCCATCGCAGGCGTCGGCACAGTGGGCGGGGGCGTGCTCGAACTGCTCGGGCAGCTCCCCGAATGCTTCGAAGTGTCGGCTCTCTGCTGCCGAAACGAGCAAACCCGACAAGAGCTCACCGATCAGGGCTACCGCGTCGAAACCGACCTGCTCGCCCTCCCGCGCCACGCGGATGTGGTTGTAGAACTGATCGGGGGTGTCACGGATGCCCGGAAGCTCATCGAGCAATCGCTTCACACAGGCTGCCATGTCGTCACCGCCAATAAAGCCCTGCTCGCCGAGGCGGGCGATCAGCTCCGAGATTTGGCGCACGCGAATGGATGCCAGCTGCTCGGATCGGCCTCGGTCGGCGGCGGCCTGCCCGTCCTGGAGCACGCCGCGCGCGATGCCGTGCGGTCTATCCGCGGGGTGCTCAACGGGACCGCGAACTTCATACTCGAGTGCACACGTCTGGGCATTCCGTTCGCCCACGCCCTCAGCGAAGCGCAAACCAAAGGGCTCGCCGAGGCCGACCCGACGCGCGATCTGGATGGCTCGGACAGTCTGGACAAACTCCGCGTGCTCGCGCAAGCCATCGGAGTTGATGTTGACGCTGACAACGCGATCAAGCAGCCGATCACTCCCGCGTCCGTGCGTCAGTCCGATGGCATTCTGACACACCTGCGTCACGTTGCCAGCCTGGACAATGCCGGTCTTCGTGTCGAACTCGAAGCGGTGGGGGTCGACGATCCGCTCTTTGATCTGCCGGGCGAGATGAACGCCGTGACGATCGAGTATCAGGACGGGAGTAAGCAAACACTGCGAGGCCTGGGCGCGGGCCGCTGGCCGACCGCGGAATCGGTGATCGCGGACCTGCTCCGGATCAGCCGCATCGAGTCTTGTCAGAAGGTGGTGGAGCATGTCTGAGTTCAAGCGGACACCGGTTGCGGTCGTCGGCGCGGGCGGAGCGGTGGGGCGGGAAGCCATCGGCATTCTGCTCGAGCGAGGGCACGACCCCGCATCGATCGTGGCGTTCGGATCGGAGCGATCAGCGGGCCGAGTGCTCGAGTTCGGCGCTCACCGCGTGCAGATCGATGCCTATGCGCCCGAGCACGCTGCAAGGTGCCCGGGTGCACTGCTCTGCACGAGCGCCCAAGTGTCTGCGCAGATAGCCCCAGAGCTCGTGGAGAATGGGGTGTGCGTGGTGGACAACTCTTCGCACTTTCGAATGCACCCGGATGTCCCCCTGGTCGTTCCCGAGATCAACGGCCACCTTCTGTCCACTGATCCGCCGCCGCGCCTCATCGCAAACCCGAACTGCTCCACGATCATGCTGCTGACAGCGCTCGATCCGATCCGGCGGGCCTATGGCATCGAATCGCTGGTGGTCTCGACGTACCAGGCCGTCTCGGGAGCCGGGGCCCCGGCGATCGAAGAACTCTTCGCCGAAACCACTCGCGCACTCGCGGGGGAAGAGTCGGCGCCCGCCGTCTTCCCCGTGAGCTGCGCGTTCAACGTGTTCCCCCACGAGTCATCGCGCGACGCGGCTGGCTACTGCGGCGAGGAGCGGAAGATGATCGATGAGTCCAGGCGCATCTGGGACGACCCGACGCTGGACCTTCTCCCCACATGCGTGCGGGTCCCCGTCGAACGGGCGCACGCGCAGAGCATCGTGATCACGACCGCAACACCCACGACCGCGCCCGCACTCACCGAAGCCCTCCGCCAAAGCCCGGGCGTTCGTCTTCACCCGGGTTACGACCTCTCACCCCGCGCAGCTGCGCACTGCGATGATGTACACGTCGCCCCGATCCGCGCATCTGAGGCCGACTCCGGACGCCGGTTCACGCTGTGGATCTGTTGCGACCAGCTCAGGCGCGGTGCCGCCCTGAATGCAATCGAGTGCCTGCGTCTGCGCATGGCTCACGCTCTCACGTCAGTTGGCCAGCGGTGAGGCCAATGACAGGGACATAGCGTCGAGTTTGAAACAGCATGGGATCCAAAGGGCACGACATCGCCCGATGGGGTTACGCACGGTCAGACTGGCCGCGACGGTCAGTGATGTCAGCTCCGCTGCTCGCTTCCACCGCTCGCGTCACGTGAAGCCCGGCGTACCCGATTCGACCGGTCCTCAGAGAAGCTGGAGCAACACCTCGGTTGTGGATCTGGATTTACTTCGGGTTCTTAGAGATAACAGTTGAGCCGCACACACTCGGGTATCAGTGATACTCAAGGAGGTCATCATGGCTCAGAACCACGGCCCAACCATCAAAGACGACGAGCAGTATGAGAAGCTTCGCGAGAAGGGCATGAGCAAGGAGAAGGCGGCCCGCATCGCGAATAAACCTGATTCCAAGGCAGGCAAACGCGGCGGGAACGCACAGCCTTACGAGGAGTGGACGAAGCAGGAGTTGTACGAACGGGCCCAGGAGGTGGGTATCGACGGACGCTCGGACATGGACAAGAGCGAGTTGATCTCGGCCTTGCGGAACCATTGATCCCGGTAGCGCTGGAAGGAGTGTTTGATGAGTACACCGCACACCAGGCGTCCGCTGGAAGAACCGAAGCCGCCGTTCCCTGAGCAGAAACAACCTCCGCCCGGGCTCGAGCGCGATCAGTCCCCGTCGCCGCGCTGGCGTGGGGAGCGGTATCAGCCAGCTGGCAAGCTTGCGGGTCAGGCGGCGCTGATCACCGGTGGTGATTCGGGCATCGGTCGAAGCGTTGCGTATCACTTCGCCCGTGAGGGTGCCGAAATCGCGTTAACCTATCTACCGGAAGAGCGCCCGGACGCAGAGGAGATTCGAGATGCGATCGGTGAACTCGGGCGGTCGTGTGTGCTGATTGAGGGAGATCTGAGGGAGCGGCAGTTCTGTGATCAGGTGATCGATCGGGCATGTGACGAGTTTGGCCGACTCGACATATTGGTGCACAACGCGGCGTGGCAGAATCGGAAGACCATTGAAGACTTGAGTGAAGAGGAGCTCGATACGACGCTCAAAGTCAATGTGTACGCATACCTGCGGCTCGCGCGGGCAGCGGTTCCACGGATGAAGGCGGGATCGAGCATCATCGCCACAGGTTCGATCGTTGGGCTCCAGGGCTCGGGCCGACTGCCTGACTATGGCGCGACGAAAGGTGCGATTCACACGATCACCAAGAGCCTCGCCGAAGAACTCGTTGAGAAAGGCATCCGTGTGAACTGTGTCGCCCCGGGGCCAGTCTGGACCCCACTGAATCCCTCTGACACGGGGCTTGAGGCCGAGGAAGTGGCCCAGTTTGGCAAAGAGGTGGGGGGGACTCCAATGAAGCGCCCAGCGCAGCCAGAGGAACTCGCCCCGGCTTACGTATTCCTCGCTTCGAACGCGGACTCGAGCTACATCACGGGCGTGGTTTTGCCGGTGACCGGCGGGCCGGTTTGAGTGAGAGAGCGGTGGGCAATTCCAGAAATGTCAAACAGTCTCTCGCGCCGCCGGTTGGCGGCGTTTCTCATTGCCCAATAGGGGAGTCATGTAGCCAATGGGCCTTGGTGCCTTCCAATCTGCCCCCACTAGGGTGGGCCAGGAGTTTGTGCGTTTCCTGGATAATGTCCGATGTGTTCGGCTTTTGGGGGTGAGCGGCCTCCTAAAATGCTTGTATTGCAGGTGTTTAAGGATATCCGCCCGTGCAAAGTCGGATATTGTGGGGGGGGCTTGATGGTCAAAAAATGGTTTGCTAGAGAGGTGGTTAAGTGTATCGCAACCACCCATAGTGCGCAGCTATGACGGCTCGTACCCACCCAAAAACAAACATCACATTCTGATAACAGTTCACAGCAGCAAATCGCGGTCTGGTATCAGTAGTAGTAGCGAGTTGTATGGTGTCGCGCAAGTACATTACCAAGTTCGGACGTGGCATCTTTATGCGCACCTCAAATGGGTTAGGAGGCGTGGTTGCGTCGAGCGGTGTTGCAGATGTGCGACAACGCGGTGCTAACTAGTAGTGACGCATATGCGAATAGTACAACCGGTACCGCCCCCCTTCGACCCATGGTGCATAGGCCCCGGTCCAAGCAGTGCAATGTGTTTCTAGATCACGATGCTGTTTACTGCCAACAGGGAAGTGTCGAGCTCAGATGAACTTTTGCAGTCATTGCGGTCGAGGAATCCCGGAGCATCACTAGCGGGACTGCCGGGTTGCGGTACGCCGCCTAGAACTGCTTGCAAACTCCATGCTAATCTGGATTGTAGTGATAGGAGTGAATGGGGATGCTTGAGGCAGATTTATATGTTCATATCCAGCGTGAGTCGCGGTGCATGATGCGTTGTTGTTTTTTTTGCATGTCGTCCGCTACTCATTCCAATAATCCAAGAATGAGACGAAATCAGTGATTGAGTAGAAACGGGAAGGATGTTCAACTCGGACTGTAGATCCGGATCAATATCCTTGCTGTCCAGAATGAAAGGGCTTCTGAACAGGGCGTGTTATGAGTTGGCGAGACAACGCATCCTTTGCCCACATTTGCCATTGCGGATCGGTCGATCGGATTGCGATCAGCCTCAGCATCTCGGGAGTATCTTGATTGGCTTTCTCGTATCGCAGCTGCATCCAAGCAAGCGGCTGGGCGATCTCGAGCGAGTGCCTCGACGTTTCTCTCGCAGATAGCAATTCATTGATGGCGTCGTCGACAAATCCTGCTCGCTCGAGTGTGATTGCTAGATTTACGCGAGGGTCGTCTTGTCCGGGCATGAGCTTTCGAGCCCATTCAAATTCTGCTGCGGCTTCGTAGAGTTCGTTTCGGTTGAAGAGGACGACACCGAGATTGTTGTGCGCGGGGCCGCAGTAGAGATCGAGCGAGAGAGACTCTCGGAGGAGTTCCTCCGCCTTGGTTGGGTTCGTCTCGACGAGCTCTGCGGCCTGTCGGGCGAGTTGGATCGCTTGCTCGGGGTTTCTCGATTGAATCGAGATCGATTGATACGGATGCGATCCCGATCGGGCGCATCCGCTCACCGCGGTGAGCGAAACGAGTATCAGGAGATTGAGGTAACGCATCATGACGGGATGTTCTCTCTACTGATGGAGGGTGAGAGCGTGATGGTGACCTGGAAGTCCGCGTCGCCTGGGCGTGAGCCCGAAGATCGCGTCATCGAGACGGATCGGAGTGTGAATATCGCGGTCTCGGATTCGGAAGCGTCGGATACGAGAGAAGAAAGTACAAGGCCGAGGAGATGGGGCGAGCACGGGTTCAGTGTCACATCGATGGAGCTTGCTTCCGTTGAATTCGGATCCCGAGTGGGCCTACGGCGTGTGGAGATATCGCGTACCGACGCATCGGGGACGCCCGCCGCGCGGAGGCCGGCCCGTACCGTTGTGATCAGACTCGTGTCGTCGTAGATTGCGTGGTGAATGGCGGGTGCATCGGCTCTCAGATCGATTAGACGCTGCACCTGAGAACGGGTCTGGGTGAGCGTGTGTTCGAGTCTTTGCTGTTCTGCAACTGCCTCTCGGTGCGCTGAATACGCGATCGCGGGTGGAGCAGCAAGGACAACGGCAAAGGGAGTGAGCCAGATTGCTTTCATCGGCGTTGCTCCCGAAGCGATTCTGGCACAAAGGTGATTAGCACCGATTGGCCGTCTCGCTGCTGGCGGATACGAGGCGATCGGCTGAGCCAGCCGTCTGGTGCGCCGAGGGCCTCAAGCACATCTGAGGCATCCGTTGAGGTGTCGAGCGACAGATCGAGTGTGGCCTCCGTATTCCCGATTGTCAGGCGGTTGAGCCCGAGGCTGTCGGACTCCGGCCAGTGACTCAGGATGTGTAGCAGGAGCGGGAGTGCATCCTCCAGCCGGGTCTCCGCTGGAGCCGATGCCGCATTCGCCTCCGCATCACGGACCGCGGATACCAGTCGGACGTGCGGCGGCTGGGTCGATGGTGCGGACAGATCAATGGCATATCCGTACGCGTTCTCAATCTGGTCTTTGAGTTGAGCGGTCTGAGTAGAGACTTGACCGGTACGAACAACAAAGCCGATCGTCAAAGCGGCGCTCGCAAGAATCGCTAAGGAAGCGATGCAGATCAGCCGCAATCGTTCAAATCGTTCTTGCCTCTTTGGCTTGGTCGGGCCACTGAGCAGCTCAAATGAAGTTCGATTGAGTGTTCCAGCGTCGAGGCCTTTCGGGAGCGCATCTGGAATCACGCTGTCGCTCGTCAAGCGGAATTCCTCGATAACCCGCAAAGGAGCCGCGCATGCTATGATTCTATCTTGGCAAGGGACAAACGAAACAGCTACGGACTCGATCGGCACGGGGATGTAGCGTTCAAGCTCGTAGAGCAATGCTTCACGCTTTCTGGAGCCGCGTAGCCCGCCGGCCCCGGTGCCCTTGAGAAGTGCCCAGTAGCACTGATCGCTCGGGATTGTTGTCTTTCTGGCTTTGGGAAGTTTCATCTCGGATCCTCCAAAGGATCGAGATCAAGACGCGCCAAGCGATCGCCCCGGGAGAGCGACAGCCCGAGCGGGGAGACTGTTTCGACCATGAAATGGCCGAGCGCATCGCCTTGGGTGACCGTCAGCAGTTCGTCCCGCTCCTGGTCGTAGACGACTGCCGCGAGCGAGCCGTCGGTATTCTCGATCAGGCCGACGAGCGAATAGGCCACTCTCAGGGGGGGAGGAGGCAGCGGTGGGGGTTCGGGTGTGACTTCAGGAACTTCTGCCTCGGGAATCGCGACCGCAGCGGAAAGCCGCTTCTCGAAGAGCGCGAGATCGAACAAACTCGTTTCATTGTTCTGAGGCGGTTTCGGTCGGATCGGCGTCCACTCTGTAGGGAGTCGACTGGCAACCTCTGGGATGGAGCACCAGATCAGTGCGCCCAGCCCGATGGTGCCGATGGCGATAATCGTTGCGATCTGCGATGCAAGCGAACGGATTGGATCACTCGGCGATTTCATGTCGACTCAGGATAACCCATTCCCCCCCGGTGCTTCCGTAGACCGTCCACCACGATCGCGTGACCGTCCCGACACGCGCGTCCGCCCGGACGGCCCAGAGCGGGCTGGAGCCGGTGAGCGTGACAAACGCTCCACTCCTTGAGCGAACCGGTGGGGCGGGCGTGAATTCTCCTTGCTGGCGTGCCCTGGCGATCGACTCGAAATTGGTGCGTTGCGCGAGCGTGAGCGCTGATCGAAGGAGAGACACCGGCGCGGTGTTGATGTTGATGATGGGGGTGTTCGACGCGTTGCGCTGGTTGAGCTGCTGCGGGCGGTGCGTCGCGATGCGTCCGCCCAGTCTGGATTCGTCAGGTTGGCCCGTGGGGTAGACAGGATGAGCGGGATCTGTGAAGCGAGCCAGGCTGAACTCATTTATGTCGAGCGCCCGCTTGTCCTCTTGAGAGAGCGAGCGAGCCAGAGGGTGCGCACTCGTGATGCCCCATGGCACCATCCCGAGCTGATCCCAGGCGGTCAGAGTGATCGAGCAAAGGTCTGACCCGCTCGTCCATTGCTTGGACATGAACTGGATAGACGGCTCGTTGCGATCAACGGGGACGATTGCCCGATGCGATTCTCGATCAAGCCAGTCCGAGACAAGGGGCTCTGAAGCGCGGGCAAGATCATCGGCGAGCAGGCCAAGCCGAGCCCATTCTTCGTCTCGTGTTGCGTGCCTTGCCGAGGTCATCAGGGTGCCCAGGGTCACCGATACCGCTAGCAGCATCGCCAGGGTCAGAATGAGTGCGACACCTCTTGATCTCATCTCTTGTTTCCGATCAAGAGCGTTCTCGTGAGCATCCGTCCGCATTGCCCGGAAAGCGTGATCTCCAGAAGGGTGCTGTGCTCATTGATTTGGCATTCAAACTCAGTGACCTCCCCGAGCAAAACCCGCGAGCGGGCTTCCGATGTGATTGAAAGCGCACCGCTCTGAAGCTCGATCTCGTCGAACTGCGTCTCTGATCGGTAGGAGCGGAGGCCATCGGTGGTCAGGACCACAGGCCGGATGGGGAGGTCCTCACCAAACCGGCGGTCGAGGACGCGCTGGATCTCCGAGAGGCTCGCGCGGGCAGACCGCTCCCAATCAGCGGCCCCTCGGGCTTCTCGAGTGCCAGAGAGCGAGGTCAGCATCATGAGCCCGGCGATCATGAGCCCGGTTAGCATGACGGACGCGAATAGCACTTCGAGCAGAGTTAGGCCGCGCCTCATCGGTGAACTCCTGTTTGCGAGGCACCCGACTTCACGAAGCGTGTCAGCGTGCTTCCGGCAGAGGAGGCTTCGATGCGGCTGAACCCGCTCGGGCAGTCGACGCACTCGCTTCTGCTGATCAGAACCGGCTCCTGCCAGGACACATCGGGACCCGGTGTGACCATGTGGCTCTCGCCGATCGGCAGATCCGAGACCAATGTCGGATGTCGTTCAAGCATCGTATCGATTGCAGCCCCGAGGAGAGGGATGTCCACAGCGTCTTCGGTCGGCTGGAGTGCGCGCAGCGAAGCGCGGAGACCCTCGGCGGTTAGGCCTGCGAGGAAGGCAAGGAGCACGACCGCCATCAGGATCTCGATCAGTGTTAGGCCTCTCTGATGGGGCGTCATGGCCGGCCCTCACCACCGGATTCCCAGATCCAGCCGGTCAACCCGGCGACGTTCAGGACCGTATCGGCGCCTTCGATGCGGATGGAAAAATCAGCCGTCCGGCCGAGTGAGTCGTATGTGACCGTGTCTGGCGAATCGGCATCGATCACGCTGATGTGTCGCTTGAATGTTGCGATGTCATGACTCTCACCGCCGCGGAGAGAGACTGATCTGAGGACCGTCTCGTGGTCAGTAATGACAAAGGTGAGCGCCATCGGACCTCGGCTCTGGGCCGAGAGTCGCATCTGCGCATCGATCTGGCGGATGTGATCGAGGACAGCTCCCGGTGATTCGAGCGCTCGATGGAGCGTTGAGAGACCGGATCCCGTCGCCAAGCTCAGCAGCACAACGACGGCGAGCGTCTCCAAGAGCGTGAAGCATCTTTGGGTCATTCCTGACCCCGGATGTTGATCGAGGAGATATCGGCACCGCTGCCTGTCCCGCCGGGCTGGCGGTCCGAGCCGTAGGTGATGATCTCGTACGGGTGTCCGTCCGGTCCCGGGACAATGAGAAGGTACCGTTCCCCCCATGGATCGAGGAGTCGATCCGGAGCGAGGTAGTACTCGTCGGTCGGCTTGGCATAACCGTCCGAGAGCGCCGCGAGCCCGATCTCGCTCGATGGGTACGAATCGTGCGCGATCTGGTAGAGTTCGAGCCGCTGCGCGATGACGCCGATCCCGGTCCGAGCAAGCTCATGCTTGCCCTTGGAGAATGCTCCCGAGAACCCGACGGCAAGCGTCCCGGCGAGCAGTCCGAGGATGACGACGACCGCGAGGACCTCGACGAGTGTCATGCCGCGAGCGACTCTGTGCGTATGGACTCGTTTCACCGGATGAGCTCCTGCATGCGGATCAATGGGAGGACAGCCCCGAGCACCACAGTCCCGACGATGCCGCTCATTACGAGGATGGCCGCCGGTTCGAGGAACGCGGTCAATCGTTGCACGGATCGCCTGCTCTGCTGCTCGTAACGCTCGGCCAAACGCCTCAGCGACGGTCCTAGATCGCCGGACTCCTGGCCGATGGCGAGCATGCGTTGCAGCTCTGGTGGGAACTGGGAGTTGTCAGAGAACGCTCGATCGAGGCGTTTGCCGCTCTCGAGCGCGGCGGCTGCGGATTCGATCGCGGATCGGAACGGGCCGGAGCCTGTGCCCTGAGCGGTGTTCGACGTGAGACGGATCGCGTCGACAAACGGGATTCCGGAATCGATGAGATCGGCCGTGCCACGTGTAAATGCGGCGATCCGGGCTTGCTTGATGGATGCGGGCAGGACAGAGGCCATTCGGCGGTCGAGCCGAGCAGCAATCGGGCCAGACTGTGTGACCATGGCTGTGATGACGCCGAAAGCAAGTGGAACAGCGGCGAAGACGAACCACCCGTCGGTGATCAGCCTCCCTGAGGATACCAGCATCTGGGTGAGCGCGGGAACACGGATATCGGCGTCGGTGAGTATCCCTGCGATCGGCGGGATGGTCACCGTGCTGAGCAGCACGACGACCACGACCGTGACGGCGAAGATCAACGCCGGATAGGCGAGTGCCGCGACGATCTTCGCGTTGACCTCACCGGACCGCTGCGCCCGCTCTCCGAGCCTTGAGAGCGATTCAGGGAGTGTGCCCGTCTGGTGCGCCGACGCGCAGACGGCGACCTCGATCTCGTCGAACCACGCCTCTTGCTTGGCCAGTGCGCGATCGAACGGCTCGCCCTCGGAGACACGCTCGGAGAGGGACCGAACCATGGATCGGAATGCCTTTGTCCCGTTTGAGCCGGCACTCATCGCGTCGAACGCGTCGCGGAGCGAGAGCCCGGATTCCAGCAGCATGGCGAGCCCAAAGAAGAGCTCCGATCGCTGTGTTCGCCTCTTGGCGCGGAGATGCCCAGTGAGTAGCTGCGCCAGCCAGTGGGGCAAATGCTCTTTCTCGCGGTCTTGCTTGAGCTCGATGATCTCGAGCTTGGCCCGCCTGAGCAGCAAACGAGCGGCGGCTGCATTCTCGGCGGTGAGCTCGCCCGATGTGAATGAGCCGTCCCGAAGCGCCCTGTACCGGAACCTGCTCATGCGGCCCCCTGCACGACCCTGGCGAGCTCGACTTCATCGGTGATGCCGCTTTGAACGAGCTGCTTCCCGATATCGAGGAGTGTGGTCATGCCATTCTCGAGCGCATCGGCTCGGATGGCTTGCTCCTGGGCTTCGCCAGAGATCAGATCACGCATCCGCTGCGAGACCGTGAGGAGCTCGAAGAGCCCCACGCGACCTCTATAGCCCGATTCCAGGCACTCGGGGCACCCATTCCCTGAGCACGCTTGGTGCAACCTGCGGACAAGCCGCTGCGCAAGCACGCACGAGAGCGAGGCACTCACCAGGTAACGCTCGATCCCGAGATCGATCAGGCGTGTGATCGCGCTCGCGGCGTCGTTGGTGTGCAGCGTCGAGAAAACAAGGTGGCCAGTCAGGCTCGCTTGGATGGCGATCCGCGCTGTCTCGGTGTCGCGGATCTCACCGATCATCACGACATCAGGGTCCTGCCGGAGGATGTGCCGAAGCCCTCGCGGGAAAGTCATGCCCTTGCGCGTGTTGACCTGCGTCTGGCTGACGCTGATGCCGGGATCCAAGAGGTCGAATTCGATCGGATCTTCGATCGTCATGATGTTGCTGCCGGGTCTGTTCGAGGAGATCCAGCGGAGTGTGGTGTAAAGCGTCGTGCTTTTGCCCGATCCGGTCGGGCCCGTGACGAGCACGATGCCGTTCGAGCGGCCGGCCGCATCTTTGTATTGTGATTCAAGTTCGATCGGCATGCCGAGCTTCTCGAATGTTTGGAGCCCCGCATCCCGCTCATTGTCAAGCAGCCGGATGACGACACGCTCCCCGTGGCTCGAGGGGAGCGTGCTAATCCGCAGATCGACCGATCGGCCCGATGCGCCTCGCCGACCGATCGAGACCGAGATCCGCCCGTCTTGCGGCAGCCGCTGCTCGGCGATGTCGAGCTCGGCGAGCACCTTCACCCGACTGACGATCGCGTCTGCGTTCGATCGCATCAACGTGCGGACGGTCACGAGCACTCCGTCGATCCGGTAGCGCACGAGCGACTGTTCGGCGGTCGGCTGGAGGTGGATATCGCTGGCATTGCGTGAGAGGGCGTCAAAGAGAAGCGCGTCGACGTACTTTGCGACGTCGCCCTTGGTCCCGGTCGAGAGCAGATCGCGTTCCGAGTCTTCGATGACCAGCTCGAGTCCGTCGGACTCGGATCGTTCATCGAGAGAGATCAGGGTGTCCGCACCAGAGACGCGATACATGTCATCGATGCGCTGCGCGAGAAACGCGGCATCGACGGTTTCGGTGGCGACGGGGCGATTGAGACGGACACCGATGTTGTGGAGCACAAACCACGGCGTTCCGTCAGCGACCCAGAGTTGCTCGCATCCATCCGCATCCGTGCCGTGAGAGAGCACGAGATGTTCGCGGGCAAAGTCCCAAGGAATGATCGAGATGAATTCCGATGGAGCCGTCGACTCCATCGCATTGCTAGCCGATGCAGTCATCGGATGACCCTCGGCTTGAGCTTGGGCCAGTCGTCGGGCAGATCGATCTCGTCTGCGAGTGTGCGGCTTGTGTACTTGAGCCGCTCGAGCATCTCGTCCCGATGCACCGTCGCCCGGATGAAGACATAGAAACGGGTGCGGCTCTGCGTCATCGAGCGTGTCTTGAAGAGTTCGCCGAGCCAGGGGACATCGCCAAGCAGCGGGATCTGTGACACCGCTTCACCCTCTGAGACGAGCTCGATCCCGCCGACAGCAATCGCGTGTCCGTCTGGGATCGTTACCATGCTGCTCAGCTGATTCTGCTGACGCGGCGGCGGGATCGAGGGGTCCGCGCTCTCGCCTACGAATGAGCTCAGCGAGACCGAATACTGCAGATTCAGCCGGTTGCCCGCAAGGATCTGTGGCTGGACCGAGATGGTCGTGCCCGCCGGCTCAAACCCACCGAAGGATGTTGTTGCGACGACATCGCTCGCGTTGATGCTCACGACCGGCTGTTCGAGCACCGAGTTGAAGTCCGCCGACTCGTTGTTCCCGACGAGCACGCGAGGGGCGCTGAGTGTCCGTCCGTCATTGACCGTTTCGAGCGCCTGAATCAGCACCGCAAATTCGCCCGGATCGAACACCACTCCGGTCAGCCCCGCGCCCGCGCCAGGGAGTG
>MDTD01157633.1_pt1 | contig 26771 bp, 33 predicted proteins | sample 811221 | NCBI WGS metagenome assembly MDTD01 (sample SAMN05326646, study PRJNA326480) | marine metagenome | isolation source: seawater | place: Pacific Ocean: South West | collected 2011 | reverse complement strand
GTCAGGATGATGATGCTGAATTATATGTAGTTGATAGTGACCATTTAACACGTTTAAGAGAAGTTATAAGAGAACTCGAAGCAGAAATTGGTTCTTTGGATGATCAAACCGGAGTAGATCCAAATAATCCCAAAATTAATGAATTAATAAATATGTATTTAGAATTATACCCTGATATAAATATTAATATACCCGATACAGGTATTACTTCATCTTCCCTTAATTTAGGAGATACCCCCCTTAACTTAAATTTAGATTTAGGGGGAATAGAATCAATAAACATACCAAGTGACGTTGTTGATACTTACAACGAAAATGAATTGCCAAAATTAAAGAAAAGGATCCGTTATTTAGAAAAAAAGGTGCAGGAATTAGATGATGAAGATGATGTTCATCAATTAAAAGAAAAAATAATGGATTTAGAAATTGAAAATAATAAATGGAATGAGAAGGGAATTGAAGAAAATAGTGGTAATAATGACAAACTAAGACAAAGGAAAGTCCGTTCATTTTCAAACTACAAAACAACAACACCTATGGGAATGTATGATGGGTTATGTTTAGATCACCTTAAAAAGGAAAATATATATAACTTGGCAGATGAAAAAGATGTAAATACCTTTTTAGGAACAACTATGCCATTAAAAATAAAGGAAGCAGACAATACTAAATTAAATGGTCCGAGTGTTGATGGAAATGATAGTTCAGCAAAACGTCTAAATATGTTTGAAACAAATAAAACGTCCATTTCTTGTTGTGAAGATTCCCCCTATTTATCATCGAATGGTTGTGTATGTTTAACTTCTGATCAGGAAGATTACTTGGTTAATAGAGGTGGAAATCATGATTAAATTATCTTCCCAACATCCTTTGATGTATTGCGTCATATGTACTAAAAGCATTATTATCTGAAGTATTAAGTCTTTTTATTCTTTCTTTTTCTTTTTTTTCTTCATTTAAATGAATATATTTCTGTTTTTCTAAATCCTCTTTTGAGAGTTCATAAGATATATTTTTCCTTTCCAAATTTGCCTGTCTTACTGTTTTACTCCTTTTTGAAAGATCAACTGATGTTTCATCGATTAAGTGTGTATTTGAAAAAGCATCTTTATAATCCCTGTATTGAAGACCACTATTACTTTCTCCACTAAAATCTTCTATTTTTCCTTGACCTAAAATTGCTAGACTATCTTTTCCTTTAAAAGAAATATCGACTTGGGGTTCTCCATAGGGTATAATATCTTTCCTTGCTTGTTTTTTCTTTTGTTCTTGAAAAGCATTATTAAAATTCCCCTTTCCAATATTTTTTTTCTCTATTTTATCACTTTTAAATTGATTTTTTTCGATCCACGATCCATATCCACTATCATATGCCCCTTCTACTCTATTTTCCTCATATACTTTATTAAAGAGGGTACTATCGAATTTTTCTGATAAATTAACATTTTGTCTATTATCCATCATTTGATCCCTAACATAATCTTTATTTTCATCCTTTAATTCTTCGTGCGTTTTATTACTATCTTTTTGAGATAATTTTTTAAGTAGAAATTTATATGCATGTGTTAATTTATTAAATTTTTGTGCATCCCCCCCTTTATCGGGATGATGCACCATTGCTAATTTTAAATATGATTTCTTTAAAGAAATTTCATCATAGTCTTCATTTAATTCAAAAATTTTTAAAATAAAATCCACCTTTTCTTTATTTGTCATTGTTTGTTTTGGTTTATTGTAAAATTGTTGTTTTATTTCCCCTGGAGTATTACTTCTATTTAATCTTTCTAGACGGATAATTTGATTTTGCTGTGATTCTATTATTCTTTTTTGTTCTTCAATATATTTTGAATGTTCGTCGTTTATTTCGTTGCTTTGTGAATTACCCATTATAATATATATAAATCTACAAAAATTTTTTTAATATAACATATATTAATAATGGTTGTTTGTACCCCATGTTTATTACCCGTTGTTAAAGCTGGTGCGGTTGGTTTAACTGGTGTAGTCGGTTACTCGAAGGTTAGAGATAAAAAACTAACTAAAAAGGTCGATCGGAAGAAAAAAAGAAAGACTGCTCGGAGAAAGACTGCCCGGGGAAAGACTGCCCGGAGAAAGACTAAGAAGAAAGGATCGCAACGAGGTGGTTCTGGTATGGTCGAATCTGATGGAGATTATGAAAAATGGCTTTCAGACTTAACTAGGCAGGACAGTGATGAACAAAACGAATTACAAGAACTATGTGACCACTATCTAAGTGAGGGGATATTAATAAGTAAAAGGAAAAATCTACCATATAACGTTAAAGATTTAATATATATTAAAAATATGTGTAACAAGGATAAATCTACTTGTTATAAGTGTAAAACGTTTATGGAGGGTGCCGATCTTATGCCAACGCAGGAAAAAGATGAAAGTATCGTTCCTATGAAATATCTTCCACCACCAGTACCTCTTGCGGCAAGGAAATTAAATATGGATAAAAAATTATCTTCTAGAAATTCAATGTTACTTACAGCAGCAAAGAATAGGACAAAAGCGAAAAAACTTAAAAAGAGAAGAAGATCAAAATACCTTAGAGAAGCACTAGATAGAAGGGAAAAACGTAAGAGGCGTAAGAGGAACTTAAGAAAGACACGTTCTGCTTCATTTGGTGGAGGTGCCAAAAAGACTAAAAGATGGCAAAGGTGACTTTAAAGGCGCTGCCAAGGTTCGACATATCCCATTTCTAGGAAATTAAAGATATCTTTTTCTTCCTTAATAGATACTTGTTCCGGATCGATAACAGTTTTTACTTTTGGATCATCTCCAAACTTTTCAATATTGTATTCGTTTAGAGAATACCCCTTGTCATTTGCTAGTTTTCTCATCATCTGGTTAAAATCTTTTGACCCAGTGAAGTAGAGGATCGCAAATGGATATTCGCCGGGTTTGGTATACATAATATCAATACGTCTACCAGAACCATCCCTTCCTAACTTACTTATTCCGTTGTATTTCTTTCTTCCAAATGCAAGATCCTCAATGAGGTAAGCATCTTTCTTAAGTTTCTTAATAAACTTATCATAAGTTTCCTTATCAGTTGATGTCAAGAGGACGTCAATATCTCCACTATCGCCCTTCTTCCTTCGATAAGATCCAGCAATGGTAAGTTCAGCAGATTTGTCAACCTTTGCTAGAGCATTCTTTAGAAGTGTTTCATGCTTTTGAATCTCCTCATAGGGTATCCGTAAAAGGAGATCCTCATAGTGCTTTAACCCTAGGAGTTGAACATTGTTTAGGATATCACCTTTATCCTTTGATTTACGGAGTCCTTCAATACTCTCATAACCCGCATCAACAAGTTCCTTCGCCTTCTTTGGTCCTACGCCATGGATATTCATAAACTCCTTTCTCGGATCTTTGATGTCCTTGATACTCTCATACGAAGGTGTTGTCCCTGTCTTCTTGATATCGTCAATCTTTTTGTAGAGACTATCACCTACTCCTTTGATAGATTTGATATTGTGTTCCGTCAAGTCAATATCGGAATTCATCTTTTTGAGACCCTCAATTACCTTTCTATAAGATACTGCCTTAAATTTTTGACCGTTGCGTTTTTCGTGTTCTGAGAGTTCATTGAAAATCTTTATGACAAGCTGAATCTTTTCTGTAGATACTTTTTCTGCCTTTTCCTTAATAACTACATCATCCCTCTTCCTCATATATCGTGCGAATCTTGGTTTCCCACTATCTGTTCTCCCTGAATGAGTGATACTGATAATAGTTCCCACAGGATGGGAATCTTTGTAGTTCTCCCGTATTTCATCATCCATACCCGAAACAGTGAACACATGTTGTTCTTTCTTGTCAATAAGGTGGTAAGTATCCATGTTAAGGAGAGGTTGACAGACAAATCCTCCGAGCATACCCATATACTTCCCCTTTCCCTCTGTATAATCTATGATAACTGCTTCTTCATCAAAGGAGGGTTTCAGTTTAAGCATGAGGTTTGATCGTCCATTCTCATACATTGACTCCCCTTGCTTGATCATTACCCCTTCTCCACCACCTTGAATGATCTTATTATATGCTTTCATCAATTGATCTTCAGACTTGATCTTCGTCTGAGGGGCAAACACCAAAGGACACTCAACCGTATTGAAGGGTTCGGGGAGGTCCTTCCGAATAATATTCCATCTCACTTCATTATCCTTGACTATCTTCTTCAAAAGTTTAATTCTCTCAGAGAAAGACTTTTCCTTATCAGGGAGATCATATGCCATAAATTTCACAACCATCCATCCTTCCTCATCGGGTTCTTTCCTCCTGACAACCCCCATGTGCTGGAAATTTTCTCTCCCAACCCATAGTTCTCCATCAATTTTCTCCTTGGGGGGCATTGCCAACTTGTACCAGTCAGGCGCGTTAAAAATCTTAAGAGCCCTGGAATAGAACTCTTTCTCATCAGCAATCCATTGTGCCCTGTATCCGTCGAACTTCTCTGACCAATACCACCCTTCTGGAGGAGGAGGACCTGTCGCAGATTTGGGGAATGTCCAAATTCCCAAATGACCGTCTTTTGCCAGCATAAATTTTGAGTTCACGGGCATTTTCTTTATTCTTCTATTCTTTCTTTTAAGAAATATCTTTAAGTTTTTCAAATTTGATTTCTGTTGAATGAATCTTTTAAAAAGAGAATAAAGTGTGAGAGAAAAGGATGCCCTGTAGTCACTGTGGGGGCATCGGTCACACCTACGTGAAATGTCCTCAGTTGACTCCCGAACAAATCAAGGAGAAGAAGGATGCCATCTTGAAGAAGAAAGAAGAAAAAGAAAAAAAGAAAAAGATGAAAGAACGTCATCTCGAAATGTATACAGAACGGGATTACGTTTTTAGGAACAATAATATGTATGAGGTAGTCCTTTACTGGGGATACTCTGACCTTCCTGAAAATCGGGGGATAAACCGTGAAAAACTAATGAGGACAATCTATATCCCACCAATGGAAGAAAGAGTTGTGAAAATCGCAAAAGTCTACCGCATTGTCATCCTCCCTGTCCTTGAAGTTGTCCAGGAAAACAACGCTGCAAAAAAAATTCTTCCTATCGATGAAAAATTTAACTCTTATTTCAAACTTCTTGATGTTGAACTTGATAAGTATCCTGATTTGATCTTTGAGTTTTCCAGGGAATACACACCCCCTAAGTCAGAAATTGAACAATGGAAAGAATTCGCCCTTAAAACCCATTACCTTCTCAGGGAAATTCAAAAAATGACAACCACTAATAAGAAAGATGAAGATGGAAATGTTATCTACCATGAAAAATATGAAAATATTGAACCTTTCCTTACCATGGTAGAAGACATCCCTGTCCCACATACATGTACAGAAGCAGATAAAGAAAAGGCAGGGATTCCATCTGCCCTCACTAATATCACATGATCAACGCATCTTCTGTTTAATTTCCCTTATTTCAACTTTAATATCCGCAAATTCAGTTTTAAGATCATTTTTTATCTCATTAATACTGCCTTTTAAATGACATAATTCGTTGGTAATTATATCGACGCTATTTATTTTTTTCTCCTGTGCTTCAACCTTTAAATGTAGGTCTTTAAGGGTTTGCGAATAAGCACCATAATTTATAAAAGCACTACCTCCTCCGGCGCAAACAGCAAATATTGGTGCTAATTTTGTGAAGTTAACACTCATAACAAAGTGTGTAATTAATATAATATAATCAATATTAAAAAATGTATTAAATGGATTTAAACATATAATAGAATCTAAACATAAATGTTAAAGAAGTTATTTTTTTATCCTATAATATGTGTTTTAATCTATAACAATATAATACGGTACTTGGAGAATAAAAGGAAATTTAAAGAATTATTTGATTCTTTAGAAATTGTGAATATAAGAATTGAAAATATAAATAAATTAATTAATAGAAAAAAAGTTATGTTTGAAATAACCAAGGATAATACTTTAGATGTTAATGACAATACTTATTCTTCCGATAAAAGTAGTATGGGTTCGTCTGATTTAAATTAAAACATCATCATTTCGTCTTCCAGACTAATTTTATTACCAATCCCTGTTGTAGGATGTCTTTGAGAATTTAAGGGTTTTCTCCTTACTTCAAACTTTTTATCATCATGTATGACAAGGACCTGTGGTTGTCTATATTTATCCTCACCACAGTCACTGTGTTTTCCAAATGCCCGTGACATTCCAACGTCAACCCTCCATAAACGGTCGTTATATATTGAATTGAGATATTTACCATCCATAAATTGCGGAGTATGGGCGATAACCATACCTTTAATTGGTTGTAATAATTTATTTTTTCCGTTAATTGTTTTCAATAAATGATCAAAATTTCTTTCAGTATTCTCAGGGTCATCATCTTCTCCAAATATTCGACACCAAAAGGGGGACATATCATCATCATCTCTAAATATTTCATCAAATATTTTATCTTCTGTTTTATCTGTCTTTTTCAACATCCATTTTGAAACTATATTATTTATTTCTGCAATACTATATTTATTCGCGAGATCAATACTTAATCCACCGTGTACAAATAAATATCCCCCAACCACCATCATAGATTTCTTTTTGGAGGCATATAATTTTGATATATTACCACCTCTTTCAAATGCCTTTGTTCGATGGTAATAACCATTTGGATACCCGTCGCTAGTTTTCTTTTTATTTCTTTCATTTACAGGGACAAATTCTAAAAATTCTTCAGGAGAAACATAACGGAAATCCTTATCTATATTCATTAATTCATGGTTACCTAAAAGTCCTAAGACCCTACCACCCATTCTACGTGCTTCGTCATCTAATCTTAAAAGGAATTTAATAATAATCATATTACTACCTTCATCCTCAACTACATCATCATAATCTTTAATACAATTTTTTTCCCAATCATCTGGACGACATCTATCAATTTGGTCACCCAATTGAACAACCCATGTATCTCCTCCACTCCAGTGTATGTTGTCAATATTGCCTGTATTTGCTGTCTGAGGAATAACTTCAGCCAGTTTTAGTGCATCCAACGTTACTTTTAAATCTCCGTGTAGGTCACCTATCGCTACTAATCGCTTTACTGGAGGATACATACCAATTAAATCATATTGGGGATTTAATTTTTTAACTTCTTCTTTATGTTCTTCAGTATAGGTTTGTTTTATAACATTCCTTTCATGTGTTTCTACAGCATCCTTTTTCTCTATTTTTGTAGTTGGTTGAGACATTCTCCTCTGTCTCTGAACTTTTGGTGGACTATTATTATTTTTAATAATATTTTTTTGCATATTACCGGAAACAGACATCCTTCGAACCGCAACAGATTTTACCGAACCATCTTCTTTCTTTTGACCATAATTTTTTAATTTGTTATGTAACCATATTTGTATTCTTTTAAGGAGATCAGAGCGTTTGTATTTTTTTATATCATCGAATTCAATTAATTTATATTTTAAACATATACTAATTAGTTCTTTATCAGATAATTTATTAAAATCAATATCATTTAATTTCATAATTAATAGGATAATTATAATAATTATGATATTTATACAAGCTTATCTTTTACGTTGAGTTGCTCTTCTACGGGTGGTTGCCCTTCTACGAGGAGTTGCTCTCCGTGCTGTTGCCCTCCGTACTGTTGCTCTCCGTGCTGTTGCTCTCCGTGCTGTTGCCCTTCTACGAGGAGTTGCTCTTCTTGCGGTTGCTCTCCTTGCTGTTGCTCTTCTTGCTGTTGCTCTTCTTGCGATTGCTCTTCTTGTGGTTGCTCTTCTACGGGGGGTTACCCTCCGTGCTGTTGCTCTCCTTGCTGTTGCTTTTCTACGGGGAGTTGCCCTTCTTGCTGTTGCTTTTCTACGCGGAGTTGCCTTCCGTGCTTTTGCTGTTGCTTTCCGGCGTTGTGTAACCTTACGAGTAATTTTCATTTTCTTATTCCCTGCTGTAATATTATGTTTCTTAATTAACTCCATGAAAATATCATATGATTCTTTTGCCGTTAAACGTGTATTAAGATCAGGGTCAACCATAAGTTTAAAAAGGACAAAAAAATCATCGATGACTCCACCGGGGGGACCAACTGGTTCTGAATCAAAACCCAAATCAAAGAATAAAAGCGGAACTTGAATCCCCAAACCATAAACGTCTATCTTTTTAATAATATCTTCTATCGTATATTCAGAATTTGATATAGAATTATATAAATGATTACAACTTTTATCTAAATCATATCCTAACATTTTATAAATAGAGAGTAATATATTATAGTTTCTTCTATACTTTATATTTAACAACTGTAATTCTGATTGAAGTTTATCTGGTTCAGTATAGAAATATATATATTCGAGTGGATAATGATAATATAGTCTTTTTGTATTGCCTTCTGTTTTAGAACGATCTATAAAGTGTTCTAAATTACTTGCTTTTGCGGTTAGACCAAAATCAATATATTTTAATTTATTAAAATCTCCCGTAATATTAATACTCTTAATATCATTGTGGACTATTTTATGTTTGTCCATTTCTTTTAAACCTTTAAATAATGGGATAAACATACCCATTAAAAATTTAAAATTCTTTGTAATAATTCCCATTGTTAAATTACCTGAAAACATTTCATTAAATAAATCCCTTAATGTTCTTCCCCCATTATCAGAATTTAATAATTTTGCTTCATCATATGGGGGGTCGGAGTCAATACTATAATTTTTAAAACAATCATTATAACCTTCTTCATCGAGATTTTTTACAACTTCGGGACTTGGAGCATCACAATATTCGTCGTATATTACTGCCCATTCTTTGTATCCTTTTATTTTCTTTATTAATTCTGCTTGTTTTTTTTCATAATTAGATAAATTTTTTGAATCATAGTGATAAAGTAGTTTCGAAACACGACTATCAAGAATTTTATCACTATTTTTACACGGGATATTTGGAGAAAAAACGCACGAACTGGACCCTGTTCCTAACAATTTACCACCCTGCATTTTTTATATATTATAGTATAATATATATAATATATTATAATGTATTTAGACTCTGTAAAAAAACTTATAAAGAGTAATAAATATTACGAAGACCTTTATGATATAATATGGAAATTAGGTGAAAATCAGAAGATAAAGAAAGAAAATTATAATGATGTTAAAATTGGATTATTTAATACGCCATGTGCTGGGTTTGGAGATATTATTGTTTGTAAGACATTTTATGATTATTTAAATCAATGGTATCCCGGGGCATCAATAACGATATGTACAACAACTCCTGCTAAATATGGTGACTTGGGTATTAAAGGAAATATATATAAACTATATAATAAGGAAAATAATGATGACTCTGAATGTATTGAGTATGATGAACTGATCCTAAAGAAGAAAATAAAGTTTGATATTATGATTGCAATTCCGATTATAAATAAAACATTTGATATCAAAGTTTTTAAAAAATTAATACCTTATGCAAATGTTTTTAATACATTCAGTGTTAGTGAATATAATGGAGAATATCCACCATATACATTTCCGATAGGTGTTGGAAAGGGAAATCTAGGTTTACTTTTTAATGAATTTAAAATAAAACAGCAGAAATTAATTAAAAAACCATATGCATTGGTATATATTCAACCTTCACCTGAATGGGGTGTTCATTCTAAGACATGTTTTATATCTTACTTAGAAATGATATGTAAAAAATATTGTAAAAAACACTCTACATTTAATATCATTATGCCTGACTGGATTATTGATGAAATTAATGGAAATTCAACATTCTTTAATCGTGTTAAATCGATTATAGTAAAATACTATGGAAATTGGAATATATTATATTCTGATGGAGAAGATGTCCCTTTATTAGAAAGTGATAAGAAGTCATGTTTAACATTTAGGGGAGATATATTACCTCAACCTAGAGAGATATTTATATCATTAATGAAGGATAGTGTAGAAGATATACTTGTTACGGGTGATCAAAGTTTAACAGATGTTTTTTCTTGCTGTAGAAATAACAAAAAGGTATGGTATCAAATTGCCCCTTGGAAACAAGGATTAGCATATAATCTTTCTAAACATTTACCAAATAAGTATTATTCTACATTTAAAACTTCTTGTGGGACATTAAAATCAATCAAGGGTGATATTGATTGGAAAGATTTTCTAAGTGAATATGACTTCCGCATTAAAGGTAAAGAAAGAATGGATTCTATTTTAATAGGTCGGTGTATTTTAAATTGTGATATGAAACTTCAAAAAGAACTACTTAATATAATTGAACGATCTAGATTTCTAGAAAGTGCGAAAAATAAGATCAATAAATTAAAATAAATACATATTATATATATATAATGTCAAATAATCCATTATCTATAATTGATTTTATGGAAAGAGAATATGACGTATCTGTAGAAGGGGATGATTCAGGTGGTAAAAGGTGTTTTAACGAACTATTTGAAATTAATGAAGATAGTAAAGTGAATATTGAAAAAATAAAACAAATGAAACATCTTTATGAATTAGGTGATTCAAATAATAGAGATGAACTAATGTATGTAGAAAATAAAATAAAAAAATTTATTTTAACAGATCCCCACCATATATCAGAATGTTTAGACTTGTATAATTTTGCCCAGGAGTTTTGTACGACTGGTTTAAGTAACGAATTACTACCATTACTTGGTAAAATTATTAATTTAGAAACAGACGGTGGAGATGGTTTTGAAGAAAATATGAAAGTTGTTGAAAATAGACTTGGAAAGTATGTTCCCGAAATTGTCCAAAAAATCATTGTTATATCCGAAAAATATGAAAAAAATAATTGTTCGGGTTTAAGTGACAATACGTTAATATTAAAAAGGTTATATCCGCGTATTATGAAAAAAAATGCTTCTTATGAAGAATATGAAATGCCCAAAATAGATTTTGATATTAAAGGATTTATCGAAGGATTTCAAACAAATATGTTAACAAAAACTATCTTCCTTGCTTTCCTTGCATATATTGTTGGAAAAATTGTATCTCTATTTTCGGTAAATTACAATGTATAAATAAAACCTTTCGATATATAGTATTTTTTTAATATCTCATCTTTTTGTATGTCATTATTTTTAGATAGTTCTTGAATAATGAAATAATTTCTTTCTATTTCTTTTATTTTATGTTCGGTATTATTATCGATATATACGATACCCCCTTTTTGATATAATTTTTTTATCATTTATTATTAAATAACAGCATACTTTTAAACTATTTTCTGATTTATTGGAGTAACCAGTGGAGGATTGAATGTTTGTTCTTCAGAACCAACCATTCCTGAAAACCAATGCTTCCTTCCATCAGAACCGCGGAATTCTAAATAAAATTTATGATCTTTTCTTTCAGGGAAGATTTCATTATATGTATACAACATACCATTCCAATTGTTATCTTCTCCATAAAATTCCCGCATATAATCTGTTATTTTTTCTTTTTCACTTTCATGTGTCCATATTTGTGCGAGAACTAGTTCAGGACCCCTATATTCTTTGTAGTAATCAGATTCAATCATTTTACTATTTAAACATATTATATTTTTAAATAAAAAAGCTTAAAAATATATTGATTAGTATTATTAAATGAAAGTATATATTTGTGAAAAGTGTGGAAAAGATTATACGCATAAAGGAAATTACATGAAACACTTGAAAAGAAAAACACCATGTAATAAAAATTTGATTAATGAAACAGAAATTATACAAACGACAACAGATATGTCCGAACTGCGTGATATGAAGTATATTGACCTTTTTAGTGGTATTGGTGGATTTCATCAAGCACTTAAAAAACTTGGTTGTGAATGTGTCCTTGCTTGTGATGTTGATAAGGCATGTCGAGCGAATTATGAACTAAATTATGGAATGGAACCACATCCAGATGTTAAGAAACTCGATGCCGAAGATTTAGAAGATATCGATATTATTTGTGGTGGATTTCCTTGCCAAGCATTTTCAAATGCGGGAAAAAAGAAAACATTTAGTGATGACCGTGGTCTACTATTTGATGAGATAATGAGAATTGCGCGCGTCAAGAAACCACGTTTCATGTTTTTAGAAAATGTAAAACATATTCTAAAAGTTGGGGAGCGCCAGGTTATCGAATATATTAAAAAGAAGATAGATGATCTAGGTTATTACTTACAAATATTTCAAATATCACCACATCACTATGGAGTCCCTCAACAAAGGGAACGTGTATACTTTGTATGTGTGCGGAAAGATATCCATAATAACCAAATTATTGAACTTCCATCAAAGGTTGATAATTTTAATTTTGAAGATTTTCTAGATAAAAAAGAAGACATTGATCCAAAATATTTTATAGACGGGGATGTCCTTCAATGTTTAAACGCATGGGAAGAGATGATTAAAATCTTCCCACCTGGAGAAAAAATCTCACCTGTGATTATGATTAATGAGCATTATAATAACCATACGGAAGAAGATTTTAATAATTATGCTGATTGGAGGAAAGGATATATTACAGCAAATAAACCTTTGATAGCAAAGTATAAACCCCAATGGGATGAATGGTATGAAAAGCATAAAGATATTCTACAAAAAAGGGAAATCTATGGTAAACTTGAATGGCAGGCAGGACCAATAAAAGAAAATGATAGTATATTCAACTACTTTATTCAAATAAGACAATCTGGTATTCGAGTTAAGCGTGCAGAATATTTCCCAACACTAGTTGCGATTTCTCAAATACCTATCTATGGTAAAGAAAAAAGATATATTACACCCCGTGAATGTGCTAGACTACAATCATTTCCCGAAGATTTTAAGATTTCTGAAAGCGATAAAGATGCATACAAACAGTTTGGAAATGCGGTCAATGTAAGTAATGTACATACCGTTATTCAGGCAACATTTGATCATTATGGTCTATAGAGTATATGCGATACTGTATAAGCACTGCCTTAATTCATCCCTCCAATTAAGATCTTTCCATAAAGAATTACAAATACATTGATATATTTGTGTAATGATTTCAGATAAATTAAATTCACCGTTAGTAATTTGTATGTTATTAGGTGCTGCCCATATAAGATTAACAAATTGATTGGGAATTTTCGCGTCTAAATCCCCAACACCCTGAAGATTTCTTAAGACATCACGAGACTTTACATAACCAATCGCATCCCGTTGAAGAAGTATATAGATATCTGCTGTATTTTCTTTAGAAATGGACATTTCATTCGACCCATTACTATTTTTACATCTGAATGTAATTCGTGCTTGTAGGTTTCTTTGGTTTGTGAGTAACATCTTTTGTTTAAACTTTATTTCTATTTTTATCCCTAAACAGAGAATATCATAACCTGTCCTATCAACATGTTTGAATAATTTAGATTTTTCTGAAAAGAATATTTCATAAAGTTTTCCTTTCATAAACTTCATATCATTCGCATTAAGCGTTTCTCCAAATATATTATACAAATTTATCAATTTAATCCATTCATTATTATTATCTGTAATAAGGTTTATTACAGTATTGTAGCGCGCCTTATATCCTCTATATATTGTCTGAAGAACAGTAGCAGCAGATTGTTCATCCATTTTAATTATTATGGAGATACCTTTTTATCAAATTTATAAACTTAACCGAGATAATCCATTTAAAAACAAAACGCACTATATATATAGTTTACAATTAAACCTTATGGATTTTTTAACTCGACAGAACATCGAGAAGCAAGAATTGTCTATATTCTTGCGTGATCTATCTGCCGATGTAAACATAAATCTCAAACATATGATCGAAGATAAATATAAGAAAAGTGAAAAAGAGAATGTTAAAAAGAAGGGGAAAAAAGGGAAAGAAGCACCTATGAAAAAGAAGGATATTATTATTCAAAAACAAAATGAAAAGAGAAAGGCAAGGGATATTGAAGATGATATAAACCGCGTTGATTATTTTCTTAAAATCATTGATAAAAATGAACCGTTTTCTCATTTGAAGAAATTTAAAACATCGGAAGGCAAACTAAAATATAAATACGAACTGATGAAACTATTGTGGGACGAAGATAAGAAGAAATATATGAAATATGTTATTATCCTTTTTTATGAATTAAAAGATGAAAAAACTGCTAAAGAAGATAAATTAATGAATCGTATTGAACGAACATTAAATAAATGCGATGAAAAAGATTTTATGATGGAAAAGATGGGTAACCTTTTAAAACCACTGGACCATTGGAATGATCGTGAAAAAAACTTTGATGATTGGCAAGAAAAGGTTATTAACTTTGTTTCTAAGAATGAAAGTGTTGTTGTGAAGGCACCAACTTCTGCTGGAAAGTCATGGGTCGCGATGGCAGCAGGAATCCTACATAAGAGAGTTATATATGTCTGTCCTGCCAAACCAGTGGCATACCAGGTCGGAGCTCATTTTATAAATATGGGGTATAAGGTTCATTTTCTACTCGATAATATTTCACATTATTCATATAGTCCGCAGACAAATATCTTTATAGGAACACCAACAGAAATAGAAAATTGTCTTTTGAAAACAGGGACAACTTTTAATTATGCTGTATTCGATGAAATACATAATGTAAATAAAGAAGAAGATGGAGATATCTATGAAAATCTATTAAAAGTATTAAACTGTAATTTCCTTGCCCTTTCTGCAACAATCCAAAATATAGACTTCCTAGTTACGAAATTAAAAGATATTAACCCAAGACTTAAAATTAATTATATCGAGTATAATCAAAGGTTTATTAATCATCAAAGGTGGGTATGGAAGGAGAATGGTCTTAAAAAACTCCATCCACTATGTGTCTACAATGGTGTAAATGATAATTATGATGATAATAGTTTATCATTCACTCCAAATGATTGTTCTGTTCTTTGGAATAAGTTGTACGATGTATTCGATGAAATTGACGAAGATGGAGAACTTCTTGATAATATTTACCCAGACGAATTCTTTAAGGATAAAGGAATGCTTTCGTTGGATGATTGTAGAGATTATGAACATACCCTTAAAAATAAGATGATTGAATTATCAAATCAATATCCTGAAAAAATACAGGAAGTTTTTGATTCGTTTAAAGATAATCCTGAAAGTTCAAAAAATAGGGATTTTATTTCCTTCATTCGAGAAACGAAAGAAAGAAAAATGTTCCCTATGATTATGTTCCATACAAATGAAATGGAATGTCTAAATATATTTAATAATATTTACGAATACCTTAATACAAAAGAGGTCGAAGAATACCCATATCATTATGACATACTTGAGAAGAAGGAAGAAGTATATCGGAGTATGTTAGACCATAGAGAATCCTACCGTGATAACTTAAAAGTTACATCTACAAATGCACAATATGAGATAAAGGAAAAAATGGAAAATTTTGATAAGAAACAGAGGCGTGAGTTTACTACTAAGATTATCTCTTATTATGAATCAAAACTCCGTGATGTTCGAAAGAATGAAGAAACAGACCATACGATTAAAGGTATTCAAGAAAAGAATCTAATGAAAGAGATGAATAATTTTATAGTAAACCCTTACTTTGGACCTCATGATATTTTTGCCAAACATAGTGATTTTATCTTTACAACTTCCAAAGAACCTATGTCAGGAGAGACAATTAAATCAGTGAGAAGGGAAATAAATAATACCCTTGGTATAAAGATTCCATATGAAAGTCCTTTATTTCAGATGCTGAAACGTGGTATAGGTGTCTACCTCGAAAGTATGCCAGATGAATATAACTGGCAACTTCAAAAATTATTATCAAAGAAAGAAATTGGTATTGTTATTTCAGATAAAACACTCTGTTTGGGTATCGATCTCCCTGTAAAAACTTCTTGTTTCCTTGAAACTAATGGAAATACATTTACACAGGACGAGTATTTACAAATGTCAGGGCGTGCTGGAAGAAGGGGTAAAGATACTCAGGGAAATATTATCTTTTTTGGAGATGTAGATTATCTTAAACTGATGAAATCCGGACATCCAAATATTATTGGGAATACGAAACCAATCTATGATAATTATAAAGCACTACCCGCTAAGTTTGGTAGTCAGTATGTTTTTAATAATATGATAAATTCTGATAGGAAGCATGAAAAAATAAATAATGCGACTATGGACGAAGAAGGGCGTAAACTTCTATGGTCTTTACGTTCATATAAGAATGCATGTTATTTTGGGATGAACCTTTATAATATTGAAAAAGAGTTATATTCCCTTACCGAATGTAGGAGGGAAGAACATTTTTTGAAAAAGTTATCCGCACTGATTTGTGATGAAACATACAATGATACATTAGAAACCTACAAGAGAAAAAGAGTCGATGACTATAAAATGTCTAAAAAAATTAAAGAATATAGTGATATCTTGATGAAGGTCCACAATAATATCAGAAGAGACAAATATATGATTATTGTTAATCTGAGTAAGGTCATTTTCGATAATATGAATAAGATGATGTTCAACTACATTATTTAGCACAATCCTTACAGAGACATGTACTATTATGGTATATCTTTGATACACAACCAATACAATATCTAGCACGATGAATATTTCCGTAACTGTCCGTCGTCTTACAATCTTCACCAATACATTCTCCTGCGATTCCACAATGGAAGAATTTATTACAGATATTACAGTGGATTTTAAGTTCATTTGAATTAATGTTAAAAATGCTTTTACAGAATCCACATGCCATTGCCTCCTTTACGAACTGATCCATATATTTGGCATCAACCTTCGGACACTCTGCTTCCCTCTCTTCCCTTTCTTTTATTTCTGTGGGAATTACCGAGTTCCGTCGGTATTTCCTTACTTTTCGTCGTCCTCTTTTACCAGCACACGAACACATTATTAAGAATGTTTTTATATTAATTAAAAAAAAATATCAAATTTAACCAATTCAAAAGAAAAAAAAATGTATGGTAATAGTATAAATGACTGTAGGAACAAGGGCACAGGTTTGGCATGGAACTGCTGATAGAACTGCTGGGGGATTAACTAAAAAAGATCTTTTCATGAAGAATGGTCGTATTCGCTCGAAAAGAGCTTCGCGTTCAGCAAAGAATAATAAGAATTTGAAGAAAGCTGGATGGACCTTTAAGAAGGGTGAATTTGGTGCTGTTCGGGTTGATGAAAAGGAAGGGGAGGGTAAGAAGAGAACCGCTCGTAGAAGTGCCAAACGTTCGGCGAAAAGATCCGCGCGTAGAAGTGCCAAACGTTCTGCGGGGAGAGTCGCTCGTAGAAGTGCTAGACGTTCGGCGGGAAGAGTAGCGCGTAGAAGTGCCAAACGTTCGGCGCGTAGAAGTGCTAGACGTTCGGCGGGAAGAGTCGCGCGTAGAAGGCAATCCGGCGGCAGGAGCACTAGCGACTGGAGCGACAAATACGACGAAAAGCTGATGACCACCCAGAAGAATCACTGTTTGGGTGCAGCCAATCTCGGCGGCCCGGGGAACGAAGGCTTAGCGACGGTGAAAGATGATGCCCTCTCCAGAGAGAAATGGAAAACTGGCAAATGTGGTGCGAAAACGATGCCCGGCAAGGAGCGCTCGGACTCGGTCAAGTGGAACCAGCACAAAGGTCTTGGATAAATTCAAAAAATCTAAATAAATACTTAAAAGATAATGACTAATTAATAGTAAGTGTTATGGATACTGTTAATTTTAAAGTCATCAAGGATGATGTTGTTAAAGAATTCACTATTGAAGTGAAAACGACAATTGAAGATTTAAAAAATATGATAAAAGATGAGTATAATATTTTATCTTATATAGATATTGATTTTCAGATAGAAAAACCTATGCGAGTTCTTGGTAAATTTAATGTTGAACCTGGTATTCTTGCGAGAACATTTGATAGATATGAATTAAATAAATTTGGTATAAATTTAGAAGAGATTCAACTAACATTCCACGAGGTTAAAGGTTATACACCTCACCGAAATAATGCCAGGAAACTTGATCTAAAGAAATATAGTTCCGAGAGTGTGGAGGAAACAGTTGATACAGGTTATAATATTAATTCGGAAGAGGATTTTCCTAAATTGGGTTAATAGGTAGTGCTTGTTTGTTGAATAAAATCGTATAATTTCTTTTCTTTAATCTGAACGGTGTTTACAATATTTTCGATATATGTATTTCTTTCTTTTTCATCTTCATTTTTTTCAATTATTTGAAATAAACTGTATAATAGTTCTATTTCGTCTTTTTTCCAGAAGTCTTTTAAGGTATCTAATAAAGGTGATTCCGTCTCTGCTTCATTATCATCATGAATACCCTTTTCTATATCTTTTTTATCAATTGCATCTGTTAACGTCTTACAATATAATTCTAACGCCCTTGATATTGTTGAATCTTTATCATAAGCATTGATTAATTTTTGAATACCTCCTTTACACATTATATAGAAATATTCATATTTAGTATCCTCATTTGGAGGATACCATTCGATACATTTTAAGATAGGATTATATATATTATGTAAATCTTCTCTACCATCACCATTAAGATTTCTAAGAATTCCTTGGTACTGTGTTGGTTCATAAAAATCAATAGAATTATTCCCTATTGCTATTTTTGTCCCATCACTTTTATAATTTAAAAGGATTAATTTAACTACGCATGAAATAGGTTCTAATATTATATTTTTTGATTTATTTTCTTTGAAAAAGGCATTATAAAACATATTGTAGTATTTTATATAATTTATATCAACGTTCATTTAAATATTAAATAGTTAATAAATTTGAAAATAATTTAAACATTATTATATAATATAATAAAAATGTTAATTCCTCCAAGATGTTTTACATGTGGAACCCCTATTGGTGATAAATGGGCGTGTTTTGTAGATACCATTATTGAGAAAAAAAATGCATCAAGTGAAAAGAAAAATACTCAATTGGATATTGAATATATCGATATAAAAGACGATGGATCAATTCAGAAATCGATTGAAGGGGAGACACTAGATGAATTAGAACTCCATAAATACTGTTGCCGTAGAATGTTTTTAGGTAATGTTCAGTTGATAAATTATATTTAAAATATATAAAATATATATATGGACGATAATATAGAAGAAAGATTAAATGATGAAGGGTATTCTATGAATCGTGGATTTGATTCAGAAGAAGGTTATCGAATATTACATCGATTGGGTGTTCCTCCTTCAATGGAGGCAAATGGTATGGGGGTTGGTGAATATGACAGTACTTTTTATTCTGAAATGATGAATAATGCGAAAGTAGTCAATGAGGAGGAAGTGGATGAAGAGGATGAAGTGGATGAAGAGGATGAAGACGAAAAACGGAAAAAGTATGAATTAAATAATGGCGATGAAACAATGTTGGGGTATATCTCAAATGAGATATATTACCCTATTCAGAAAGATAAAAAAGAACTAGATATTGAAAAGAAAAGGACGAATGATGGTATTATGGAAATGCAAGTAGGAGAGTTATTAGAAAATACTTCAATGGTTTTAAATAATTTTGATGATGAATTCTTAAGGGCGCTACATAAAGTTGATATGGAGTTTGGTTATTCAAGTTCAGGTAATGGTCTAATTAAGAATCTAAAGAGGTATACGATGGCATTCATGATATACCTTCAAGAGGAGAATAATCTATTATATATAGGTATTATGTTATTTATTATCTCAATAATTTTATATTTTATTAATATAATTAGGAAGAATGATTAATCTACCAAGAATAAATCTTAATGATAATAAAAAAGTAATACTAATATTTTTTATTAGTATTGCTTTTTATATACTACTTTACTTAGATTTAAATAAAGTAGCGGTTATGATATTCATACTTTTATTTTTTGTTTTTTATGATCAAGTGATTAAGAATACAAACACATTTTTTTTCAAAAAAAGGCAACGGGATGAAAATTATAATAACCGTATAGAGGAATTATTAGATGAATTAAATGGTTTTAAAAAGATATCACCATATAAATACACTGAAGGCTATAATATCTGGACAAAATTTATAAAAACGATAAATAAACTAGAATCTGATAAATTGTATAACTACAGTCAATATTTTGAAAATGCACATCAATATCTTAAAGATTCATGTAACATATTTATGGGTATTACGACTGAATCAAAAGAAAGGAAATATATAGAGGGGATGGAATATGGAGATTTTGAGAATAGTAAAGACCTTAAAAGAGGAACTGAAATAGTAAAACAATTATATAGAGAAGGTCATACTATACTTTATAATCTTTCTTTAAGGTTAAATAAAAGATGGGAAGAAGAACCTAATATACATAATAAAGAAATAATATTAAATGCCCCTGAACCCCACGATTATAAGAATAAAAGTAAATATAATTATGATTTTTTTTAGGTTTGAATCCTTATTTAATAATGAACATTATAGTAATGACGTCTGTATTAAATATAGAACCCGATAATATTATTATAAAAGAACTAAATGAAGGTGTTATATATAATTTTTTGGATTCCTTAAAAAAAGATTATAAGATGGATATTAATAAATACTATGATATCCTGAATACTAGTAATATATTTAAACTAAAAAATGTATATCAATTTTTATATCTTAGAATTCATAAAATGATTCGAAAAGGATATACTATAGATCCCTTATCAAAAATAAATAAAAAAATATCGGGAGAAGAATTAAATCAATATTTACATGAATACATAAATCAGAAAGATGGAGAGAATCAATTAATTAATTCAATAATAATAATGAATGGTATTCAATTGTATTTTTATCCACATATTAATTTATCATAAGATTCATAGAATTTGTAATACTCTTTTTCTCAGAAGGAAGTGGTTTTTTCCTATATAGTTTTAAATTAGTTTTATTATTTCCACTATTTATTTCGTGTGTATCTATTGTATGTTTTATTGGAAGTATTGGTGGTATTTTAATATCATGAATATTTTTATCTGAAAACCCCTTTCTATATTCATCAATATCCATATTCCCCCCAAATGATTTGAGGAGAAGTTTATTAGGAGCAACGCCCATTACCTTATCTGTGGTTCTATTGGTAATATTATTGTATAGATTAACAATAGATATTATTTCATGGTAATTATCAAAGTATTCGAGGGCATATCTTGCTGCACATTCTAAAGAACAGAAATCCCCATAAGTGTAAAAAATGCCGGAAATGTATTTTAGTGGTAAACCATGAACCATTTCGTGAAATGGATGACAACAATTCCAACAAAGGGAACCACAATTATCATCTGTTTCATTAATACAAAAGTTATCATCTGAAAATGGTACAACTACTGTATCTTCTTCATTTGTATGGTTTAATTTAATTACCATATTATTTGATAAAGAATTAGTATTTTTAGTTTTTTGTACTGGTTTTTTAGGTTTCCTACCTCTTTTTTTCTTGGGTTTTTCAACTTCCATAATATGATTTTATTATTTTTTATTAAATCTTTAATACATTTTTTTTGTATATTTTTCTATAATATTATTCTTATTAAAAAATTTATATACAACCATCCAGAACACCATTAATGAAAGGATTAAAAATAATGTGACCTGAACAAATTCCATTGTAAAGAATGATTTTTTTGAATTATTAATAGAAACCAATAGTTGTGTTACAGTTTGCATTGTTATTAACCTTAAAACATCGAATATCATAGGTTTAATTTCATCGTCAATATTATAAAGAAGAAAGTCCATTTATATATATAATTAAAATAAATTTTTTTTTAAGTTTATTTTATAAGTTTATTTTATTTAAAACAATAAAATAATAATGCAAATGAAATTAGAAACAAATCTCCCTGTAGTTTTCTTGACACTTTTAGTTATCGCTATTGTTATCCTTGGCTACCTGGAATTAAAAAAGTTAAATGAAAGGATAAAAATGCTAGAATATTTAAATAAAGAAAAGAAGGTTAAAAGTCCTCCTGAGAAAGTAGACAATGTAGTTGCTGATAAGGTCGTGGATGATGTAGAACAAAAAATTGTTAATAATGGTGATCAAAAACATCATGAAGTCATTTCTTCGGAAACTAATAACCGTGTTCAAGAATGGCAAATGAATAATGAAAAAGATAATATTATTAATACACTTAATAAAAAGGAAGAATATATTGAAGAAATTGAAGGGGATCAACATGTATTCTTTAATGGAGGAATGTTTCCACAACCTCCAATGATGTATAAAGTAATGGGAGTAGATGAGAGGGATGAAATTATTGATAAAATTAATAATGATGAAACGATTAATTTTGAAAATATTCAAGAGGAAGAAACATTAATTAATGAGATTGGGGGTGAAGGTAATAAAGAAATTATTATAGAAGGGGGTGATATAAGTGATAATGGAGATATAGAAGAACAATGTGTAGAGGTTAAAGATGAAAGTTCTGATATAAGTGGTGATGGAAGTGGTGAAGAAAGTGTTGAAGAAAGTGTTGAAGAAATAAATCTTAAAGAATTAAGCGAAGAAGAAGATTTTTCTAAAAATAAAATAAATGTAGACGAGTCATTTTCCGTAAATCAATTAAAAGCAATATGTAAGAATTTAGGTCTTCAATTATCCGGAAATAAAACAACCCTCATTAAACGTATTATGGATAATCAATAAAATAAAATATATTATTAATATATAAATGGATGCTATGGACAATGTAAAGGATTACCCTGCTAGAATGTCGGATGGTAGATTTGTTACTAATTTTAATTCGAGTTGTGTAACTAATTTATTAAGATCAAAAGGAATGAATAGTTACACATACAGACAAATGTTAATTAATAATGCTGAAAAAATTATGGAACAAACAGTATCAGATTATGAAAAAAATTTTTCGTGCAATAGTTGCAGTAAAATGATTATTCCAAAAACAAAGTATGTTCAAGATTGCTCTGGTGAAACATGTACTATAAAACTGAACTCGTTTGGTGGAATTGGTATTGATAATGCATAAATTATTGCTTCCATCGATTGTTACATGAAAGACATGTAATAAATTGTGTCATAGGTTCATCCGCTGACCTTGTTTGAACTTCATAATAAGAGGTTTCACGACTACCGCATTTTCTACATTTAAATAGATTGGTCATTGCTTCTGGTTTTAGTTCATATTTTATCTTATCTCTTTTAGACTTAATATTTAGTAATTCTTTCCAATTATCAGGAAACGTATCATATACGCTTAAAAACCCTACTTTTTCCGGTTTAATCTTCCCACTTGTAATATTGTTGATAAGTTGATCATTATTAATATAACTGTTTGTATCGAGGTTTGAATAGACTGATAATATCTTAGATTTATAAAGGTTAATAAACATTGTATTTTCCCATGACCTCTGAATGTTTTTTTGTTTTGCAACACCAATCACATAATTGTATACCCCTTTCTCTATTTTTCGAGATATAACCATATGGTTAACTACATTATTAATATATTTAACCATTAAATTCCTTTTAGAATCATTTCTATTCGAGAAATTTTTCATGTTTTTGTTTATTACTTTAAAATAAAAATCAAATTTTAAATAATTTTAATCACTTTCACCTTCACATACTTCATCATAATCACTATCATCATCGGTATATTCATTATCATCTAGATCTAATTCCTCTACTGAATTTGTATATTCGCTATCATCGTCAGATTGTTCACCGGGATCATCGTCATTAATAAAATCCTTGTCTTCTTCATCTAATTCTTCTTCTTCTGATAATTCGTCATCGCTAGTAACACAATCATCGAATCCTTCAAATAATACCTCATAATAATTCGCATAAGAAGATACATCAATATCCGTAAATTTACCACCAGAAGAAAGTAAAATAAATATATCTCCAAAGAGTAGTTTCTTATCAGAACTATCTTCATCATCAATAAAATCACTTATACCCGATGGTGGTAAATCGTGTTTATTTTCAAATCCAGAATGACCCTCACACCATCCATAACACAATATTTCAGAATTACCACTATCTACCTTCCATCGATATAGTTCTTTTAGATCATCAATACCTTTTGATACACTATTCTTATTCAAAACTTTAAGGACGTTTTTTTTTGTTAATTTTTCTAATTCAATATCATTCATCGTCCCATCATAATTAATTCTAATTATTTTCATTCCGTATTATTTATTAGATTATTAAATAATCCTTAAATATATAATCAATAAAAAAATATTTGATAAATTATATGGAGTATGAATTTAAGAAAAAAAATGACTACAATAAAAGGTTAATAGAATCGACTAACATAAAACAAAAATATACTGATAGAATACCAATAATTGTTGAAAGGTATCATAAAAATACTACATTACCAAATATAGATAAATGTAAATACCTTGTCCCTCGTGAAATGAACCTTGGACAATTTATTTATATCATACGTAAAAGGATAAAACTAGACTCTCATCAAGCATTATTTGTTACAGTAAATGGTGTATTGGGTAGTTCATCAACAGTTATCTCAGAATTATATGATAACCATAAAGATGAAGATGGATTTTTATACGTAGTCTATACTAGTGAAAATACATTTGGTTAACTACTTATAACTAATACGTAAATACTTATTATAATTATGTTTTCTTTCATAAAATATTCTAATCCTAAAGGTAAAAATATTTATGATATCCGTTTTCCATTATCAGAAAAAGATAAGATTATAAATGATAATGATCTAAGTTTTAAGTTCCATGAAAAAGTATATTTCTTAAATAATGTAATTATAAAAATAAATCCGGATGGTATATTTTTTAATTATGAAAACGATATTAGTATACATGTAAATGATCAATTTATTGTCCGCGAATATGAAACACTGGTTTGTCCTAAATTTAGTTTTTATAAATCGGATGTAGAAGAGGAATATAAATTATATGAAAATGGAGATTCAAGTATAAAATTAAAGGAATATAATGATTATTATACATTTGAAATGATATCCTCCAATGGTTTAAAAATATAAATCTAACTAATAACTATATAAAATTAATGAAGATATACTTTCTACCCCTTTTGAATATTTTAACATATGTAATTAGTGGAGATGTAAATTGTGAAAATTGTTTACAAAGACAACGGAATGGTGAAAATATTGACTGTAGTATTCAATGTCATGAAAATGTTCCAACGCATCCAGTTATAGGAAATGCTTGTCCCAATATTCTATGTAATAATTATTGTCAATACGGTCACCAAATAGATGAAAATAATTGTCAGACTTGTCAATGTGTTGAAGATACAAGTCACTCGAGTGAAATCCATGAATGCCCTGTTCAACAACCATCCTGTAACGGATACAATTTTATCTGTCCAAAAATAACAGAAATTACAACATGTAATGAGGGTGGTATTGATGGTTTCACTACATTCCGGTTATCAGTCATTGTGAAACCAAATGTGGATGTAAAGAATATTTACGCGATATATGGGAATATGGATATTATGATGCATATTCCGAGAGCATACCAAAGTTCTATAAATTATGGAAGTAATATAGGGGGGGTGAATCCTTTTTTTATAGATTCATTTCCCGATACAAGGTATGATTCATGGTTGACAATTGGATTGAACGGTGGAAATCTTGACAATAAATTATCTTCGATAGGTATTGATTTTAATGATTGGACAGAAACAAATGATATAGAGACATCGAATGGTGCTGTTTTTGTAATGGATCCTGAAGAAGTAATCGTCCCCGGTAACGAATATTTGATTGCTCAATTAACAGTAAGGGAAAATAGCAATCCGACGGTGGTACTCAATATTCAAGGGAAAAGGACAGGGTTGTTTTCTGAAGCATGGAGCGAAAGTAATGTAAGGTTTCCTTTAATATCCCCTCAAAATGCAAATAATGGAATAATACCTCCCAATTGTATTATATGGTATAATGGATGTAATACGTGTATGGTGACTAATGGTCATATAGGACCATGTACAGACATGTTCTGTGTAACAGAAGATCCAGTTCGATGTTTAAGATATTCTAATGATGGTCATTAATATTCAACTTTTAATAATTAATTTATTATTATAATATATAGATGAACAAAATATATTTGTACATACTTTTATTATTCGCTATTATTTATTTATTTAAGAAATACTACAAAGCGGAAACAGGTATTCTCTTAAAAGATCATATGGAAGGTAAAGAAAGTGAAACGGAATGTGAAGATAAATCTATAAATTCAGACTATAAAAAAGCATGGACAGAAGACCAAGTATCCAAGAATACAAAATATTATACGTCTGATATACAAGATGAAAAAACAGACACAGGTTTGTTTTTTAATAAGAATAATGAATTTGTTGATATAACTTCATATAAATCAAAAGATATAATTCCTGATAAATGCTTCTATGAAAATGGTGTATTAAATTGTCAGTTTAATGACAAACTACAAAATATACCTCCATCGTTAATCGAAGATCCGGAATCTAACCCACTACTATTAAGTATTGGTGACGATAAAAATATAAATACAAACAAATTATCATCTGAAGTATTCTCCTTTAATGGTAATTCATACAATGTGTGGGATTATGGTGAGGAATCATCCAGTGGATACAACAATGATTCGACCCCTTTAAAAATAGAAAATATGAGAAAGAACTATGCTTTATAAACTGATTAAATTATTTTTTTAACTCGTAATATTACTAATATACATAAAATTAAGGTTATTTTTTTTATATATTCATATATTTTCT
>MDTD01134791.1_pt1 | contig 26775 bp, 28 predicted proteins | sample 811221 | NCBI WGS metagenome assembly MDTD01 (sample SAMN05326646, study PRJNA326480) | marine metagenome | isolation source: seawater | place: Pacific Ocean: South West | collected 2011 | reverse complement strand
GCTTTGGATTAGAATCGCTCCCGCTAGTATAAATTATTGTTGTTGTTTCATGATTTGTCCAATCATATAAATATATTTTGTTATCGCACAAGGAAATAGGAGCAGAATCTTCAATAAAGTTTATTTCAAGGTCTAAGTTTTTTACTAAACTAATTTTATTTCTTTCCGTGATTATTGATGAAATTTTAGTGAAATTGACAGCTTTTTGAAGATCTTTTTGATTAATTTTTGGATCAAACAAAACTGTTATTAAACCTAAATAATTACATGAAAACCACTGAATTAAAAACTCTAACGGGTTTTGCACAAGCAATCCAACTAATCTATTATCTTCTGTTTTATATTTGCTTAAAATTCTCGATGAATGAATAATTTGAAATAAAATTTCTTCATAACAATATTTATTTTTTTGATAGCTTAAAAAAGTCTTTTTAGGATATTTTTTCGAATTTTCTATAATATATTTTATCATATATAAGGTATTTTCGTAGGCGTAATACCTAACCCCAATTCTTTAAATATTTCAATTTTACAAGATTCTTTTGAATTTTTAACTACATTATCTAATAGAAAACTTGTTGTTGAAAACCCACAAGCTAACTTTATATCAGTAGCAAATGCTATTTGAATACATGAATAGCGTTCAATTTCTGTACCAATTGTAGTCGTTATAACTGTTTTAATTCGATTTTCTTCTCCAAATTTAATTATATCAATACAAGACTGATAACTACCCATTAACATAGGCTTTAAAACAAAAATATCTGCTGCTTGATATTCAATAATTTTTTTTGCTGATTCTATCGAAGTTAAAGACTCATCAACGGCTATTGGTATTTGTGTATGGTTTCGTAATTCTGATAAATCTTCTAATTCATTCTTTGGTAAGGGCTGCTCAATATATTCAATATTATAATCTTCTAATTCTTTACATAATCTTATGGCTCGCGTTATGTCTAAACTTTCATTTGCATCGATTCTTATTTTAGAATTTTTACCAATCTTATTCTCAATATTGGAAATTCTTTCTTTTAGTTTAAAAATATTTTTGTCAACTAATTTTAATTTATAAACAGGATATTTTTTATTATTAATATCTTTCTCCAAACCGTTTATCAATATTTCATTTGGAGCTGAGTCAGAAAAATTTTGCCATATTTGTATTTTATTAAATTTTGAAAAAAGATCATATATTGCAGTTTCTAATCCAAATAGTGCAGAAGGACAATTTATAGATTGGGCTTTGGCAAGCAAAAGTAAATCTTCTAAACCAAATTCATCTTTTGTATTTTCTATTGACAGTGCAAAGCCTTCCAATGAGTATTTAGCATCTATTAAAGATTCTTTTGAATAACCTGGGAGTGGAGCCACCTCACCAAAACCAGATAAATTACCTGATCTAACCTCTATTATTATGCCTTCTCTTGAATTATATATTTGTTTCGCAGAAATAAATACTTCTTTAAAAGGAATTTTATATGGATGAAAAATTATTTCAGATATTATCATATTATTATTCCTAGAGAAAGTAAAATTGTGTAAAAAAATTGAAGCCTTGCAGTGTTTGCAAGTACAGGATTTAAAGATTTTCCTGATTTGGTCCAAATATCAATAATATTTTTAACACATATTGGAAAACTAAAAAAAACTAAAAAAATAGATATTTTTGGAATTGCTGTAAAAAATATTACTATTGGTAGAATAAATGGAATTAGTGCGAAAGTTAAATATTGTAATTTCGATGCTTTTTTACCAAAAATTACTGCTAATGTACGCTTTCCAGTTTTAATATCAATTTCTGAATCACGAATGTTATTCACTATTAAAATACAATCTGCCATTAATCCCATAATTACTCCAACTACTAAACCTGTTATATTGCAAAAGTCTCCACCCTGCAGGTGTATAGTCCCTGGAACAGCCAAAACACCAAAAAAAATTATTACAAAAATATCACCCAGTCCGTTATAACCTAAAGGAAAAGGACCGCCCGTATACATAATACCAGAAATAATAGCTAAGCTTCCAATTAAGACAATTAACCAGCCTCCAACAAATGATAAATATATACCAACTAATAAAGATAGAAAAAAAGTATATATCATAGCATTTTTTACCTGTTTTGGTGATAAAAGTCCTGCTTGAGTGACACGTGTGAGACCTAATCGTTCTTCTGTATCAGTCCCTTTTTCAAAATCAAAAACATCATTAGCGAAATTTGTACCAATTTGAATTAATATCGACGCGAAAAGAGTAAAAAATGCAACTATAAAATTAAAATTACCAGAATGAAAGGCATAGCTTAAACCTACAAAGACTGGTGCAACAGCAGCAGGTAATGTTTCTAGTCTTGATGCCATCAACCATATTTTTAACTTATTGTTCAAATATAATATTTTACCTTAAAATTAATTATACTAATTTAAGAATTGCTTTTTTCTATTTTGTCATATTTTTCGGCATTAAACATAATAGAAGGAGTCCAGTTTTTTAAATTTTTTTGTGAAACGACTGCGCTTTGCATGTGCCAAAGATAAATCCATGGTGCATCTTTTTTTAACAAATCATTCGCAATTCTTGAAAGTTCAATTCTTTGTTTTTCATTATTTTCACTTTGTATATTGTTTATTATACTATCCAATTCTACATTTTCATATCTCGTCCATCTTTCTCTACTAATATCAGATTTAAAAAGGGGTCCTAAAAAGTTTTCTGCATTAGGGTAATCAGCCCACCATGACCTATAATACATATCAGGTATCCCCTTTCTTACTGCATCAGAATACAAGTTCCAATCATTTCTAACAATATTTACTTTAATATTAACTTTTTTTAATTGATCTTGAATAATTTCAGTAATTTGAAAAAGCTCCTTAGATTGGCTTTGCCAAAGCTCAACTTCAAAACCGTTCTGATATCCAGCTTCAATTAATAATTTTTTTGCTTTTTCAGGATTATAATTATAATATGAATTTTCTTTTCTATCTAATAATACAGGCGGTACTGGACCACCAGCTTTTTTACCTCTTCCTGAAAATATATTATTTATGATTTTTTGCTTATTTACTGCATAATTTACCGCTTGCCTCACCCTAACGTCATTAAATGGTTCTCGCGAGCAGTTTAAACCGATATAATACGTGTTTATTTGATTTATTAGTTGGATTTCATTCTTCCATTTAGTATCATTTAACCATAAATCATACTCCGAATTAGGTATTTCCATTATATCTAAATAGCCTGTAATAAATTCAGCTACTCTAGGTAAAGATTCAGGTAATATTCTAATTTTAAGTTCATTTATTTTTGGCATTCCATTAAAATAATTTTGATTGGATTTAAATATGAAGTGTCCATCGCGAACCCATTCTTGTAATATCCAAGGTCCTGAACCTATTATTTTATTATTTTCCAGCGTTATAATTGCAGCTGAAGGCATTGCTAAAAAACTTAAAAATGGTGAAAATGGTTTTTTAAGATTAATTTCAAAAATGGTATCATTATATGCTTTGAAACCTTCAACATGACTCGCTTTGTTATTTTGATATCTTTTCGAACCAATAACATTATCAAATAACCAAGACCTCCTAGAATTTATTTCTGGATTTAATATCCTCTCAAAGCTTGATTTGACATGCTTTGAATTTAAAAAAGTCCCATTTTGAAACTGTACTGAATCTACTAAATAAAATTTATACAGAAGGCCATCATCAGATATCTCCCAATACCTTGCAAGTCCCGGAACAAGTTCTAAATCATGTCCATAATGCAATAAATTATCATAAATTAATGAGGTTACTTGTCCTGATCTTACATCTGTAGCATATGCTGGATCTAAATTTTTTGGATCACCAGATAATACAATAGTAAGCTGATTTAAATCAGGCTGAATAACGCAATTTTTTAAAATAATAATGTAAAGAAATATAAATTTTCTCATAAAAAATTTAGTTAATATTTTTATATTAATAATTAATACTTAAAATCAAATTTAGGGAAAAATATGCCATATATAAAAAAAGAAGATAGAATTAAATTGAATAAGAGTAATATCTCAAATAATTCTGGTGAGTTAAATTTTCAAATTACTATGTTAATTAACAGCTATCTAGAAAGAAAGGGTGTTAGTTATACAAACCTTAATGAAGTAATTGGCGTTTTAGAATGTGCAAAATTAGAGATTTATCGACGTTTAGCTGCAAAATACGAAGATAAAAAAATTTCTGAAAATGGTGATGTCTACAGTTTAGACATTTGAAAAATAAATAATGTTAATTTTACCAATCTATTCATTATCACCAGTCTGAATCTGCCATAGCTGATTATAAAATGAATCAATTCTTATTAATTCTTCATGAGTACCTGATTCTATAATCTGTCCTTTTTCAAGTACTATAATTTTATCTGCATTCCTAACAGTAGATAATCTGTGTGCAATTATTATGGTAGTTCTATTTTTTGAAATTTCTTCTAATGCTCTTTGAATAAGCCTCTCTGTCTCATTATCGACAGAGGAAGTAGCCTCATCAAAAACTAAAATTGACGGATCTTTATAAAGTGCTCTAGCGATTGTTAATCTCTGCTTTTGCCCAACACTTAACTTTTGTCCCCTTTCTCCAATTTGAGTATCTAAACCTTTAGTCATTTGAGAAATAAATTCATAAGATTGGCTAATTTTAGCAGCTTTATTTATTTTATTTATGCTATTAGATATGTTTGGATACGCTATATTTTCTCTTATACTTCCGTCAAACAAATGGATTTCTTGATTTACAAATCCAATATTTTCTCGAAGACTTGTAAGAGATATTTCTTCAATTTTCTGATCTCCAATATAAATATCTCCGCTTTTAACATCATATAATCTCAACAATAACTTAATTATTGTTGTTTTACCCGATCCTGTATGCCCAACAATTCCAATTGTTTTGCCATATGGAATTGATAATGAAAAATTTTTAAATAACAACTTTTCATTAGAATATCCAAAATTGATGTTTTTGAAAGTTATGCCCGGTCTTTTATTCAGTATTTTTTTTGGATTTTTATTTTCAATTATTGATTTATTTATATCTAATAAAGATAAAATTCTACTTGTCGAAGCCATTGATCTTTCAAAGCTATCAACAATCTGGCCAAGAGATGTAAATGGCCATAAAAACCTTTGTGTCAAGAACACCAAAACGCTGAAAGAACCTACAGCTATTTTCCCGTTCATCGTCAAAAAAGATCCAATAATTAATGTGGCTAAAAATCCTGATAAAACCCCAACACGAATTATTGGTACAAAAGCTGAACTTAATAATATCGCATTTTTATTCTTTTTCTTATAATCTTCACTTAAATCATTGATACGTGAATTTTCATTTTTTTCAGATGTAAAACTTTTTATTGTGATAATTCCCGTTAAATTATTGAAAATTGATGAACCGATTTTTCCAGCTGATTTTCTAACAGCTAGATACCTTGGAGAGAGGTTTTTTTGAAAATAAAATGCTATTCCAAGTATTAATGGAACTGGAAGTGTACTAACAAGTGCTATTGTTGGTGAAATATAATAAAATACTATACCTATTGTTATTGTTGATATAAAAATTTGTATTATATCATTTATGCCTGAATCCAAAAATCTTTCTAACTGATTAACATCGTCATTTAAAATTGACGTTAAGTTTCCAACTCTTTGAGTTTCATGCCATTTTAGGTCTAAATCCTGTACATGGCTGTAAGCGTCTAATCGTACATCATGCTCTACAGATTGAGCTATTCCTCTCCAGCTAATTGAATATAAATACTGAAATATAGATTCGAATAACCAGATAAAAAATGTTGTAATTGAAAGGATGGTAATTTGGCTAATTGGGCTTTCAAATCCAAGTGATGCTATAAAACTATCTTGTTTTTTAATGACAAGATCTACAGCAAATCCAATTAGAATTTCTGGCATTATATCGAATAACTTATTCATTATTGAACAAAAAGAAGCCCAATACATTTTGGATCTCCATGGTAGGGTGTATCGAATGAGGTCTTTAAAAATAGAATAAGAATTTTTCAATTTTATATTATTTATCCAAAATAAAATTTTAAAAACCTGATAATAATATTATAATATCTTTTTGATTTAGAGTACCACCATATTTCGTCTCCGATTTGTAATCTATTTGTCATATAACTTTTTAAATTACAAAAAGACTTAATGCCTTCTTTACCATGAACACGCCCAAAACCACTTAAACCTGTACCTCCAAAAGGTAAATCAGCAATTCCATAATGTGATAAGACATCATTTATTGCAATAGAGCCAACTTTTAGTTGTTTTGCGATAATTGTTGCTTTTTTTTTATTTTTAGTAAAAATACTTGCACTCAATCCATATCCAACTGAGTTTGCTTTTTTTATTACTTCTTCAATTGTTCTAAAGCTTGAGATAGATACAACAGGTCCAAATGTCTCCTCTTTCATCAAATCACTATCATCATTTGGATCTACAACAATAGTTGGAGGATAAAAATATCCTTTTTTATCGTCTGCAATTCCCTGATATATACCACTCATATTTTTTACTTTATTTATTTGATTTATAATTTTTTCTAAACCATTTTTTGTAGTTATTGATCCAATGTCACAATTTGTGCTTTTACCTGCTGTTAATTGTTTAACTTTTTTTGATATTTTTTCTATAAAAATATCTTTTATTCTTTCATCAACATATATTCTTTCAACTGAAATACAAGTTTGTCCCGCATTTGTCATTCCACCCCACAATGCTGCATTTACTGCTCTATTTAAATCAGTATCATCACAAATAATCATAGGATCTTTACCTCCCAGTTCGAGAATAACCGGCTTTAAATATTTGGCACAATCTCTAGCTATTATTTTTCCTATTTTTGTGCTTCCGGTAAAACATATTATGTCAACATCATTAGAATTTACAAGCTTTGAACCTAAATCACTTCCACCATAAATTACTTGAAACACATCTTCTTCACCAGTAGACTGATCCCATACTTCTTTTAACAGCTCCGTCGTCAAAGGTGTATATTCTGAAGGCTTTAAAATAACAACATTGCCTGCAGCAATTGCTTCTACAACCGATGTAATTGTAAGCAAAAGTGGATAGTTCCAAGGTGAAATAATTCCAGCAATTCCCATTGGTTCTAATTTTGTCCATGCTTTTTTTGTTATTAATGTCCCAACATTTCTTCGTTTTTTTCTAAACATAGAGTTAATTAAAGTTTCTGTATTTTTTAAGTGTTCAACAGCTCCATACAGCTCAATTAAACTTTCAAACTTCTTTTTACCTGTTTCTTTTGAAATAATTACAATAAAATCTTCTAACCTTTTTATTATTGCCTTTCGAAATTTTTTAAGAGTAATTTTTCGATACCTTGGTTTTGAATTATTCCAGTATTCTTTTTTCTTTTTGGCATTTTTAATTTTGACAAGAAACTCTTCTGGTGATGTAGCTGGAATACTTTTTATAAATTCCTGTGTGCTTGGTTCAAAAACCTCTAAACTTTCTGGTAATAAATTGTTATTCAATATTCTGACACTTTATTTAAAATACGTTTTCTTGCCTGTTTTATATAGTCAAAGCTGATTTTATGACCTCCATTATATAAATAAATATCTACATTTTTGGTTTCTTTTTTCAAAATTTTATAGATTTTTTCTGAACTTTTTACAGGAATAATATTGTCATTTTTCCCATGGCCAATAAAAATTGGTGTCTTCTTTTGTTTTTTATGCAATAGATGTTCTTGAATGTTCTGATCTCTCAAGAACCCCGAGATTGGATATACACCTGAGAACTGAAACGGCAATCTAAGTATATATTCATAGCAAATGGCTGCACCTTGAGAAAATCCAATAATATTTATATCTTTAGATTTATATTTATTTAAAACACTATCTTGTAAAAACTGATTTAAATACTTTATTGATTCCTTAACTTCATATTTTCCTTTTGATGTTTCTTTAGACCACGAATATTTATTTTTTTCAACTAAATATGGTGCTTGTGGAAATATCCAATCAGCATTTTCAATCTTGAATAACTCAGCTATTGATTTAAAACTTTCTTTATTTCCTTTCCAGCCATGAATACCTAAAATAGGAATTACTTTTTTATTTTTTATCATTTTGTAAAGAAAATCTTATTCATTGAGAAATGTAAATCATATGCGGTAATTTAACATATGTATATAAGAAAGTTTATAATAATATTAATTGTATCAATAGGAATGATAACTCTTATTTCTGGTTTTCGTTCTTCGAATGATAAATTTGCTAAATTATCAACGCTAGCCAGACTAGTTAATATCATATATAGCAATTACGTTGATGATGTAGATATGGATAAAATACTTGACGGTGCAATTTATGGAATGTTAGAAGAATTAGACCCTCATTCTAATTATATTCCAAAAAAAGACTTTGAAGATGTAAAAGAACAATTTGAAGGTCAATTTGAAGGTATTGGAATAGAGTTTGATATATTAGAAGGTTATGTTACTGTCATATCACCTATTCCAGGGACACCAAGTGATAGAGCTGGACTTCAGAGTGGCGACAAAATTATCAAAATTAATGGAGAATCAGCTTACAAAATTGAACAAGACGATGTTGTAAAAAGATTAAGAGGCCCTAAAGGATCCTCGGTGAAAATTTCTATACGTAGGGTAGGCCAAGAAAATTTGATTGATGTTGAATTAGTTAGAGATAAAATTCCAATTGTAAGTGTTTTAGCCTCTTTTATGATAGATGAATCTACGGGATATATAAAAGTTAATCGATTTTCTGCCACAACAGCTCAAGAAGTAAAAGATGCGTTAACTAAACTTGAAAGTCTAAAAATGGAGCAGTTAATATTAGATTTCAGAAATAATGGTGGAGGATTATTAAGTCAAGCTGTTAAAATTGTTGATTTATTCATTGATACAAGAGATACAATTGTTTTCACAAAAGGTAGAATTCCTGGATCAAATGAGGTCCATCTGTCTAATCCCAATAAAGAGGACCGACATTATCCAATTATAGCACTTATAAATAGAGGTTCTGCTAGTGCAAGCGAAATTGTAACTGGCGCGCTTCAAGATTTAGATAGAGGTCTAATAATTGGGGAAACAAGTTTTGGGAAAGGTTTAGTTCAACGTCAATACGAACTTCCAGATGAATCTGCTGCTAGAATCACGATTGCAAAATATTATACTCCTTCTGGTCGTTTAATTCAAAGAGAATATGAAAATAGTGATGAATACTATCTTAATCTTAGAAATTTAAATAGAGAATTAACTGATTCAACCACTTCAAACAAACCATTATATTTAACAAAAAAAGGACGAAAAGTATATGGAGGCGGTGGTATAACCCCTGATATATTTATTCAAGATACACTAGAATATGAGCAAATTACCATACAATTGCTAACTAGCCCCGAGAGATATTTATTTAATTATGCTTCAAAAATGAAAGAAAGCATTTTACTGAATTATAATGATTATGAAAAATTTGAAAAAGGTTACACCTTTACAAAACAAGATCAAGAATTATTTTTTCAGTGGTTAGATGAAGAAGGATTCAGTTTTGATGTAAATCTCTTGAAAAAAGATATGAAAATTATAGAAAATAGATTAATTGCTGAAATTATAAATTCAATTTGGGGTAAAGAGCTTGCATATCGCAAAAGATTACAAATAGACGAACAAATATCAGTGGCACTTAAAAATATTGATATGGCAAAACAAATTATAGAATAAATAATTATTCTTTGTGTATTATCAATATTGTATTTATAATTTACAGTTATATATTAGTCGTTTTTTCCTATAACAACACATAATAAGAAAGGATACATATGCAAATAGCCACCTATTATTTTAACCAGGGCGGCGGCTTTATGGTACCCATTTTAGTTATTTTAATTATTGGGTTAATTTTTGTCGGTGAAAGACTTTATTTTTTATTAAAGGGCTTAGGCTATGGGTTTAATTTTGCACAGAAAGTTGCAGATGCTGTTGATTCATCAGGAATAAAATCTGGGGTAGAAAAAAGCTCCGAGGGTGTTGGACCTGTTTCAAATCTTTGTCATGAAACAATTTCAAAGGCTGAATTTGGTGTTGAAGAAGCTGAAACATCAATGGAAAATACATCTGCAATTGAAATGGCAGCTATGGAAAAAAACATGACTTGGATATCTTTATGTATCGCTACTGCTCCAATGATAGGATTTTTAGGAACAGTTGTTGGTATGATACAAGCTTTTGACGACATCAAGGCAGCCAACGACATATCACCTGCAGTAGTCGCTGGCGGAATTTCTGTTGCTTTATTAACAACCGCTTTCGGTTTAATTGCAGCAGTTATTCTTCAATTATTTCAAAATTTATGCTTGTACATTATTGATCTTCAAATTGTTAATATGCAAAAAAGTTCAGTTATAATAATGGACAGCATAAAAAGTAAATTTCGCAAAAAATAAATTTTAAATGATAAAAAAAGCAAGACCTGAAACAGAAGAAATTAATTCGTCTTCAATGGCTGATATAGCATTTTTATTACTTGTTTTCTTCTTAGTAACAACAACAATATCTATGGACAAAGGTCTAAGCTTAGTTTTGCCTCCTGTAGGTGAAGAGCTCGAAGTTAATAGAAAAAATATCACTAATATTTTAATTAACGAGTCTGGAAAACTACTTTTTGATGAAAAACCTGCCAAAATAAGAGAATTAAATCGTCTTGTAACAGAAAAGCTCCGTCAGAATGATAAAATGATTTTTTCTGTTCAAACCCATTCAAGAACAAAATATAGTGATTATATAGCCGTTTTAGACCAATTAAAAATTGCTAAAGCCTCACGTATATCGATAGCAAACCCGGACCAATAAATGAAAGTAGTACGTAAAACTATAACAAAAAAAGGGATATCAACATCTTCAATGCCAGATATCATATTTATGCTTTTAATATTTTTTATGGTTACAACGGTAATGAGAGAATTTGAGGGTTTGAAAGTGATTCTTCCCACAGCAAAAACTATTGAAAAACTTGAAAGTAAAAGACATACAACATATATTTGGGCATCAAAAGATGGCTTGGTAAATATTGATGATAGAATTATTCAAGGACAGGGTTTAAGAAATATTATTTATCAAAAAGTTTCATCAGACCCTAAACTAACCATTTCTTTGAAATCTGATGAAGATGCTCAAATGAAGGTTATTACAGATATCCATACTGAAATGAGAAATGCACAAGCATTGAAATTAAACTATTCTGCCTTAACAAGAGTTGATCAGTAAATGAGGGTAGATCCTTTAAATTTAAATTATCCTATTCGAATTAGGGCAATATCTTTAATTACAATATTATTAATCACCGTTGTCTTTTATTTTTCACCTCGCTTAAAAGAAAATATAACATCAATTGAAAAGTTTATACCTCAAGATATCGAGTCAATTGTGGTGCCACCAACCGAACAAATGCAAATAGAAAAACCTCCTGCGAGACCATCTGTTCCTGTAGCTTCTGAAGATGAATTTTTAGATGACGATATTACAATAGAAGAGACAGATTTAGATGATCTAGAAGATTGGGATGCCCCACCACCTCCGCCTGATCAAGGTAGGAAAGTTAAATTTATTCCATACGACAAAGCTCCAGTACCAATATCACCCATTAGACCTGAATATCCAGAAATTGCTATGGAAGCTGGAATTGAAGGTACTGTAATTGTTCAAGCTTTTATCAACAACAAGGGTGTCGTGGAAGATACTATGATATTAAAAGGTATTCCAAATACCGGTTTGAACGAAGCTGCATTAGAAGCCGTCAAAAGAACTCGCTGGAAACCTGCTAGGCAACGAGATAAAAAAGTAGGTGTATGGATGTCTATACCTATCAATTTCAAACTTACTACGAATTAAAAAAATAAATTCATTATTGAAAAACGATTACTTCTAAATTCTACTCGTAGAATAATAAAAATAAATATTATAAAATCATTGTTGGTAATTATAAAAAAAAATGTTTATTTATATTATTTTTTATTCGCCTTCGCACATGTTCCAGAAAATTATTATAATGCAGCAACAGGTTTAAGTGGAGCAAATTTACAAGTTGCTCTTCACGACATTATTACAAATCATGATGTGCAAAGCTATAACTCAATTCATGATCATTTTATAACTACTGACAAGAAGTATGATAATTCAGTTTGGGACATGTATTCTGATAATCCTATGGGTACTTCAAGTTATACATATTATTTCACATCTGAAAATCAATGCGGAAACTATTCAAATGAAGGCGACTGCTATAATCGTGAACATTCCTGGCCAAAAAGTTGGTTTAACAATGAAAGTCCAATGAATTCAGATCTATTTCATATTTACCCAACAGATGGATATGTTAATAGCCATAGAGGGAATTACCCATATGGTAATGTTGAGCTACCAATCTGGACGTCAGCAAATGGTAGCAAAAAGGGACTTAGTTCAGATTCTGGGTATAATGGAATGGTATTTGAACCTATTGATGAGTACAAAGGTGATTTTGCTAGAACTTATTTTTACATGTCAACAAGATATTATGGAGAAGATTCAACATGGGACGAGACAGATATGACATATGGTGCAAATTTAAAAAGTTGGGCGCTAAATGTCATGATTAATTGGCATTTAATCGATCCTGTAAGTGAAAAAGAAGTTAATCGAAATAATGCTATTTATCAAATTCAAGGGAATCGTAACCCTTTCATAGACCATCCTGAATGGGTAGAGTGTATTTGGAACGAATATTGTGATCTTTCAAACAATATCAAAAAACCTGTCAAAAAAGTAAAAGATATTTATATTTTTGAAAGGAATAATAGGCATTATATAGAATTAAATAATGTTAGACAAAATATTGCTAAAATTGATATATTTGATATTAATGGTAAAATTGTAAAAAGTGTTTATTCGGGTGAAATACAGACAGGAATGAATCAGTTTTCATTTGACTCATCTCTTTTTCCAACTGGCATGTACTTTTGCATGATATATCAAAATAAAAATATTGTTTCAAAAAAGTTCATGATAATCAAATAATTAAAACAGAAAAGTTTATATTTTAATTATATATTTGAATAATATTTTCTATTTCTTTTTTAACATCTGTCGGCTTCCAGTCTAATCCATCCCATGCCTGCATCAACTTCAACTCTGGAGATAATAAAAGTGTTCTCATAGAATGACCTATGTCGTTTTCTTCAATTCCCCAAAATGCAAGCTGACTATAATGAGCAAATGTAATCATGTCAGATTTATGTCCAAAACTTGACCACATCTTCCAATTCTGAAATGGCTCAACTATACCTCCATAATGTTTTATCAAAGTTGACGGGTTATCATATATATAATCGAAACTTAAAGTTATAAATTCTAAGTTGGATATGTAGTCTAATTCTCTTGCTAAATAACGATATTTCATCATTAGAGCAGGACACATGTTCGGCATAGGGCATCGACTAAAGACAAATGAAATTAATCTATAATTACCTTGATTATCAGAAAGAGATATTTTATTACTATCCAAATCAATAAATTTTGCATCTGGAATTACCTCTCCAATCTTGATATGAGAATATTCATCGTCCCAAAAATCGTCTTCTGATTCATGAATTATAACATTATCAATATAATTTAGAGATCGAATGAAACCATTATTCTCTTGTATTACTATATTAAAGTTTATACTGTCGCCTCTTTTCCATCTTTCTATTTCCACAGAATTATCAACTTTTAAATTCATCGTCATCGCCATCATGAAGCCTGGGATCTCGTCATGATTTATTATCATCGAACTTTTTTCTGGAAAAACTTCATATATCACTCCCGTTGCTGGATAAACTTGTTCATGTTTTTTACAGCTGCTAGCTAGAATGAGTATAATTATATAAATAAATTTCATAAATATAGTTTGTTTCTTATTGACAAAAATTACACATTTTTGTCTTATTGTTTATTCAAATATTTTCTTTATCCTGTGAATAATCTGTTTTTATTTAATAACTTTATCTATGTTTATTAAATATATGATATTAATTTTTGTTTTTGTTTTAAGCGGTTGTAGCTTGTTAACTATGCATGGGAATGCATACAAAAAAGGAAAAAATGCTGCAAAAAAGGGAAATTACTATATTTCTGTACTTGAATGTGTTAAATCAATTAATGCAAAACCAGATTACGAAAAAGCTTTAATTCTAATGGATGAAGTATTTCCAAAATTTTTAAATTCATATAAGTATAAGATAAATGAGTTATCAAAACAGAACAATAGCAACTGGGATCTAATTATAAAGCATCAGACAAACATAATTCAAACTGTAAAACTAATCAAGGACTTAGAATCCCCTAAGAAGTTTCTTTGGTTAAACTTAATCAATTTAACTGAATATGAAAATGAATTAAAAAACACTAAAAAAATGGCAGCTGATTATTACTACTATAAAGCAATAAATATGGCTAAAAAAGAAGATCAAGAGTCGTACAAAACAGCAGCAAAATTATTTAAAAGAGTGAAAATTTATACAAAAAACTACAAAGATTCAGATGAAATGTATAAACTATATAAACAAAAAGCCACGAAACGACTTGCTATTTTGAACTTTGATAATAAGTCCGGTACCGATAAATATGGGTCTATTGGTGAAGAAATAAGTGACGATTTAATTTCGAAAATTCTTAAAGATAAAGAATTAATGGAATATATTGAGTTGGTTGACAGAAATCAAATTCAGAAAATAATCAAAGAACAAAATTTATCTCAATCTGGAATTATACAAAATGAACATGAAATAAAAATTGGTGAAATATTAGGTGTTCAATACTTAATAACAGGAAAAGTTTCCAGAATTCAAGTTTCTCCTGTTGATAAGATATCAGAAAATCAAACTCTCAAAAAAAAAGTAATAACAAAATACGAACATTATGTGGATAAAAATGGAAAAGAAAAGAAACGTCCAATAAAAGAAGATGTTTTTGCATACGTAAAAATATATAAAGTATCACGAACTGCTAATATGTCTGTGTCTCTAAATATTGTTGATACTGAATCTTCAAAAGTACTTTTTAGTTATTCTGAAAATGAAGAATTTAATTATAAGCATGAATGGGCTACCTATAATGGTAATAAAAAAGCTTTAAATTACAATGTAAAAAAGTTAGTAAAAGCTAAATCAGAATCTGCGCCCTCTGAGGGTACAATGATTTCAAAATTATCCAATAGAGTCACAAAAAAACTCAAAAGAGAACTTAAATCGAACCTAAATTAACATAATGGTTAATATATTAACATTAATGTTATTAAGTTTAATTTTCTCTTTAGTAAGCATTAAATTGTTTCCCTTTATTCCAAAATCAAACATAAAAAAAGGGAAAGACATCTATTCTAATTTAAAAAAGTTAAAAAACAATTAAGGGACAGTAATACTGTCCCTTAATCGTTTGAACTTAGAGCTTGAGTAGCTCAAAATCCTTTGACTGGAAGTCCTTAGAGAATTACCTCATAGAATTCAAATGATACCTCCAGAGGTAAATTTATGACTTCGTTTGTCGCTTATCAATTAATTACCTCCTTTCTTTAATTTTTTAAAAATAACTACAAAATATACAAATATTATAAAAAATCAAACAATATAATTCAAATATCAATATGATATAGTTTTAACTTTCTTGCCATTTTCATAATATTCATCCTTTTGTTTTTTTTCATTGATATCATAAAACTTCCAAACGCCTATCCTCTTTTCACTTCCATATTGTCCAACTTTTTTTGTTTTTCCATTTTCATAATACCAAGTCCATTTTCCAACTTTCATGTCATTTTTATATTCTCTAATCTCACTTTTCTCTCCATTCTCATAATAAGCGTTCCAAAAACCTTCCTCTAAGCCATTAATATATAAACCATGCAATTTTAAATTGCCATTTGAATAATATTCTCTATATTCTCCATCAGGTTTACCTTTTATATAATTACATTCTAATTTTAAGTTACCGTTAATATGAAATTCTTCCCACAAATTATTTCTTAGGCCTTTATAATATTTACCAATTGCAGAAACCTTTCCATTTGGATAATATTCTTTCCACTGTCCATGTTTTTCACCATTTTTAAATTTGTTTTGACATGATATGAAAATTAATAGAATAAAAAGCAAAAATATTGATCTCATTTTAATTCTCCAAATTTTAGTATAAATTATAAATCTGTAATTTTTGTTAAAACTATTAATTTACATGAAAATAATAAACACCATCAAAAAAATAATTAGTTATTTGTTGCTTCCTCTTCACATAATTATTTATAACATTATTAAACCTAAAACTGTCGTGATTTTAGGTATGCATCGAAGCGGAACATCTTGTATCACTAGAATACTAAATAGATGCGGTCTTTCTTTAGGCTCTGAAACAATAAAGCCCGACAAAGGAAATCCCTATGGATATTGGGAAAACTTATCAATATTCTGGATTAATAAAAGAATACTTAACGCTTCTAACGGATCTTGGGATAATCCACCTAAAAAACTTTATGAAAATGTGTACATTAAATTTGAAATATTACGTATGCTATATGCAAGAAATTGGTTTAATCCGGACTTATTGATTAAAGATCCTAGCTTAGTTATTACTTGGAAAATATGGGAAAAGTATTTGCGATTTTATAAAGTAGTTATTGTCTTCAGAAACCCTAAGTCTGTAGCTTATTCATTGCATAAAAGAGATAAAATGCCAATCAAAGAGGGTATAGAATTATGGGAAAAATATAATAATATATTATTGTCTGATTCTATTGTAAAAAATGCAATATTTTTAGATTTTGATAACGATGCTGCTTTTAAAAAGAAATTCAAAAAAATAGGCTCTTTTTTAAAAATTAATTTTAAACCAAAATATTTAAAGTTTTTTAACCCATCATTTAAAACATTTGGTTTCAAAAATAATCATAAAAGAAGTAAAACATATAAAAGTTTACTAGACAAATGTTGAACTGTTTTTATTAATAATATTCTATATCGATTAAAATTACTAATTTTAGACATGTTACAGAGCTCAAAAACATTATTAAAAGGATTGTCTCTACACGAACTCAAAACATGGTGTCAATCTAAAGGAGAATCTTCTTTTAGAGGTATGCAGCTTTTTGAATGGATGTATAAAAAAGGTGTATCAAACCCTGAAAAAATGGTTAATATTAGTAATAACTTCAAAAATTATCTTCAAATCTATACTGAGCTATCAACGCTTAGTTTAGAATCAAAAATAAAATCAAAATTAGAAAATACTATAAAATATTTGTTTAAATTATCAGACAATAAGTACATCGAAACAGTTAGTATAATTTTAGAAAATAGACATACAGTTTGTCTATCATCTCAAGTTGGATGTGCTGTTGATTGTGATTTTTGTTCAACGGGTAAAATGGGCTTTACAAGAAATCTAACATCTGGAGAAATAATTGATCAACTAATTTATGTGAAAAAGGATACAAAAATACCCGTTACAAATATTGTTTTTATGGGTATGGGTGAGCCATTTTTGAATTATAAACAAGTAATTAAAGCAGCATATATTTTTCATGATCCAAATGGGTTTAACTTAGGAAAACGACGCATAACAATTTCAACAGCTGGTATTTTGCCAAAAATCAAACAATTTATTGATGAAAATCATAAGTTTAAACTAGCAATTTCAATAAATGCATCAAACAATAAAGATAGAAATCAAATAATGCCTATTAATAATAAATGGAATCTTGAAACAATCATCAAAGAAGGCAAACGTCTATCCATATTTAAAAAAAGAGTAGTAATGTTTGAATATGTATTAATGAAAGATATTAATGATTCAAAACAGAATGCTATTGAACTTTCAACTTTATTAAGTGGTATTAACTGTAAATTAAACATTATACCATTTAATGAATCTAATGGTTGTTATAAACGACCATGTGAAAAATCAATTGAAAATTTCCTTAAAATTCTATATAAATATCAAAATGGATATAGAGTATTAGTACGCTGGAGTAAAGGCCAAGATATCGATGCTGGTTGTGGACAATTAGCACATAAAGAAAGCATATTGTATTGAAATTAAAAAAGGCAAAAGAACACTTAGAAAATTTCATAGCTGAAAAACCTAATATTGCAATAATACTCGGATCAGGACTAGGGAAATTTATTTATGAAATTAATAATAAAATAGAATTAGATTTTTCGGAAATTCCTGGATATATTTCACCAAGTATTAAAGGACATGAAGGTAAATTAATTATTGGAGAGTATAATGATAAACCGATAATCTGTTCACAAGGTAGATTTCATTTATATGAGGGTTTAAGTTTAGATACAATTACTTTTCCAATTCAATTATTCCATGAGTTGAAATGCAAAAACTTATTAATAACTAATTCAGGAGGTTGCCTCCAAAAACATTGGAAAATAGGTGGTTTTATGAATATATCTTCACTAATAGATTTTACATTTATTAATTCAGAAAAGGCCCCTAAAACAGTTTTTACTCAACTTTTAAATAAAGAAAAATTTATAAAATATGCTAATAGCGAAAACATCAACTTGTATGATGGGTGTTACACATGGACTCAGGGACCAAGTTACGAAACACCAGCAGAAATAAAAGAAATAAAGAGTTTGGGCGGAAATGCTGTGGGTATGTCTACATATCCCGAAATATTAAAAGCAATGGAGCTAAATATGAATGTGGTAGGTATTACTTGTTTAACAAATTATGCTGCTGGAATTTCAAAACAAATATTAACACATACAGATGTTGTCTCTCGCGCTAAAAAAGCAAATTCAAAGTTTTGCAAATTAATTGATTATGTTATCAAAAATATTAATTATAAAAAATAATAAAAATACAAAATGAGTGCTGAATATGCAAAAATACAACGAAATTATTAAAAAGATAGTTTTATTAATTGGATTAATATTCTTTCTAAATTCAATTTACCTTGATAGGTTCGATGTCTCAGTAGTAATAATTTTTTCAACTATAATTTCATGGTTGACTTTAGGATATTTTTGGGACATTACAAGAAATTTTAAAGAAGTGAGTAATATTATATTTTTCATAGGAATTATTACATCTTTTGCTATATTTATTAATTTTGGAATTGAGCAAACTGCTTTTCCAATTGGTGGTTTTTTATTACAAAGTGACGGAATATTTAAAGCTTTTTTGGTATTATTCTTATTGTTAATTGTTGGTTTTTTATTCAGATACTTGCACGAATTAGAGCCTCGAGCTAGAGACGAAGATATAAGTGACGCAATATCTCAAAAAGAAGATCCATTATTTGAAAGCGATGATTGGGAGCTTGTTTCTGAAGATGAAATAATGATAGATGATTATGAAATTATTAAGGATTAAATAAGTTTTGATACAATAGACCCCACCTCAAGCCTCTATCGCTAACTGATATTTTTATTAAATTATATTTCTGCATTATTTTTATGCAAATAATAATACCAGCAACAATAACTTCTGCTCTTTTTTCATCTAAACCTATTATTTGTCTTTTTTGCTTTAAACTTAAACCAATAATATTGTTTTTTATATTTATAATCTCTTCTAGTGATAAGCTTGATTTGTGTATAAGCTTTGAATCATAATTATTACTCTTTACTTTAATTAAAGCCAGTGTAGTAATCGTGCCCGCTATACCAATTCCTTCCATAATATTTATATTTGGAAGCTTCCTAAAAATTTGATCAATATAATTTTCAAAATTATTAATTTCAAGGTTTGATGGTGGATGAGAGCATAGAAAGGATTCTGTGCACCTAACAGTACCAATCTGATAGCTATAAACTTTGTTTGTTAGATTATTTTCGATAAAAATTAACTCAGTACTTCCTCCCCCAATATCAAAAATTAATACTTTTTTTTTAATCAAATTAAATTCATATTTCGTAGCCAAAGATACAATTTCTGCTTCTTTCAATCCGTCAATAATACTTAATTGTATATTAAATCTTTTTTTTATTAACTGAATTATATTTCTGCTATTTTTTGCATCTCTAAGCGCACTTGTAGCAACACAAACTATTTCATTAACATTGTGTTTAATACAGTTTGACTTTATAATTTCAAAAGCAGAAATACATCTTTTAATTGCTTTATTGTTAATATATTTAGTTTTCTCTATTCCTTCACCTAAACGAACGATTTGATAATTTTCATCAATGATGTTAATTTTTTTCTTTACATTTGACGCTATAACAGAAGTTATAGAATTTGTACCAACGTCTATGCATGCAATCTTTTTATTCATTTGATATCTGTTTAATTAATGTTTTGCTTTTATCTATATCATTAAAATATTTCATTAATAATATTTTCCTTTTATTAACTTCAATTTTTGTAAATGGAATTGAAAATAGTTTTTTTATATTTTTTATAAATTCATTTGAAGAATTACTCAATACACATAAAGTTTGAAGTCTATTTGAAGAAGCTATCATTTCATTATTTACTATGCAGTGTCTACCTAAAAACAGGCTGTTTATTAGCTTAAGCTTAAAGCCTGTTGCCTGAAATGTTGGTAAAATATTAATTTGAGCGTTAATTATTAACTCTTGCATTTTAATGACGCTTGGACTGTCAACAAGCTCAATATTGGTATTGTTTGTATGTTTTTTTAACTTATTTAATACATTCTTTCCTGCGATTTTAACAGGTATGTGTATTTGATTAAATACATTTTTTATAAGGAACACAGCCGCTTTTAAATTTTCACTCACATCAAAATTACCATGATAAAAAATATAATCACCAAAACCCTCTTTGGACTTTACTTTTTGATGCCCATGGAATACACTTAATAAATAGACCTTTTTATGATAGTTTTTATAAAAATTTTGGTCATTTAAGGAAATAGTAAATATTTTATCAAAATGATTTAATCGTCTCTCAAAATAATTATATCTTAAAGAATCAATTTTTAAACCAACCTTACGTACTAATTCCTTTTCTGACGTAGAAAGTTTTTCCATATATATTGACTCAATATTATGTATTCTTAAATACTTTTTTCTATTTTTAAGTTCTTTCCTTGAAGAAATAAAAGTGCTTTGGAGTCCATCAAAAAATATTGGATATTCGTTCGACAATAATTTTGACAGTAATTTATTTGATTTTCTAGACGAAACAATAAAAGGAGTCAATATATTTTGTACAGTTTGAAGAAAACTTTTTCTTTTATAATAATAGACTTTTTCACAAAAATTATTTAATTCTTGACATGGTTCCCGATCTGAATAAAAACAATATAGATATATTTTACAACCTTGGTTATATAATTGTTTTATTCTAAAAAATATATCAATAGCTCCACCATAATTGGGTGGGTATGGATTATCTAAACAGACTATGTTTATTTTCATATTTTTTTAATTAAAAATATTTAGAAAAGAGTTTTCTTGTGCTTGCCACGAACAATTCTCTTTAATGATATTAACAAGATGCTTTTTGTTGTTCCATGATAATAATTGATTAACTGCTCTTATGTGCTCGTTAGTATTTACAGGGTTTACAGCTATACCAAGGTTATACTTATTTATATATTTTTTCATTTCTACAAAATCACTAGCTATTGTCGGAAGTCCAGCTAATCCATATTCAAATAATTTATTAGGCAAAGCTTGTTTATAACTTTGACTTGTTGGTTGAATTAAAGCAAATCCAATGTCTGCCTGTTGAGATACACTTATCAATTTTTCATAAGGAATATTTCCTGTAAAAAACACTCGGTTTTCAACTTTCAATTTAATACTAGTTTTGATAATTTCTCTTTTAAAAAGACCCTCACCAGCAATACAAGCAACACTATCTTCAAAATATAATAACAACTTAATCATTTCTTCTATGCCTCTGCCTGCTTGTATTGCGCCTTGATATAAAAATATTTTCTTATGTTGTGAGATACTGTATTTCTGGCGTAAATCTATAGAAGAATCTTTGATTGATATGTTTGGATAATTAAATATAATATTAATATTTTTATTTCCATATTTAGATATTAGAAAATCTCGATCTTTTTGAGCTGTAACGATAACTTTATCAACATATTTATAATTAATTTTTTCGAATTTTTCCCAAAAAAACTGCTTAAAAGGCTTATCTTTTAATGCACTTAATTGTGAATATAGTTCTCTGCAGTCATATACTTTTAAACAGTTCCAATTAATATTTGAACATACTCTTAAAGAAAATATATCGCCTGAAATAAAAATATTTGGACGAATTTTATAAACAATATCTTGCACAGAACGACTAAATCTTATATATCTTCCTATGCCTCTTTTTGACTTTGTATTTACATGTAATATCTTGTACTTGTCAGATTTAAAAATTTTTTTATCACTTAATTCATCGACAATAAATATATTATATCCATTTTTATAGAATGAATTAGCCATGTTTAAACATCTAGCATCAAATTTAAAGCTTCCAAGAAGTGCAATAACTACTTTCTTACTCAAGCGAAAGCCCTCGTATTGTACGAAGATAGTTTGCAAAAAATGTAAAAATAGGGTTTGGAAATAATGATATAATCAAATAGAATATGTTTTTTAAATTTAATCGCTTAGTTTTAAAGGCTAATCTATATTTTATTTTGGCTTCTTCTATTAAGTTAGCTTTTTCATATACTCTTGCAATCATTCTATAATGATTACTAAGTCCTTTTTTTCCTATGTTTTTTAAAAATTTATTTTTATACTTTTCGATAATGTATTTTAAGCTATCTGCCTCTTTTTTATAATTTAAAGATTGACTCGTTTCAGACACATTCCAAATGAAATCAGCGCTATCTACATAGCCTATATTTAGCCTTAAGAATGAAAGTTTAATAAAAAAATCCCAATCTTCTGATGGAATTGCATCATTATCAATTAGATGATCAATGTTTTCAAGTAAATCTCTTTTAAACATACAGCTTTGAAAAAATGGACCTGGCCTAATAAGTATATTTTCAGCAAAATTTTTCTTAAAATATTTCATTTTTTGATATTTTTTTTTTTTTTTTAGTTTCATTGTTTTCAATGTAATCTGAAATGACAAAGTTAATATCACTATTTTTAGCAAAAACATTAACTTTGTTTTCGACACATTTTGGTTTAAAAATATCATCTTGATCCAAGAATGTGATAAAATCTCCTTTTGACTTTAATACTCCTAACTTTCTTGCTTCTGCAACTCCACTATTAACAACTGTTTTATAAAACTTTATGGAAGGGTCAATAAAAGTTCTTACTTCTTTTTGAGCTTTCTTGTTTGAACAATCGTCGACAATTATAATTTCTATTTTTTTATATGTTTGACTTTTTATAGAATTTATCGCTTTTTTCAAATCTTCGTATTGATTAAAAAATGGGATTATTACTGAAACAAGCTTATTCAATCTAAATAAGAATTTTCTTTTTTAAATCTTTTAACGATATAATTTTTAAAAAAATTATATATGATAAAAGCAAATAAAACAACAAAACTAAGACCCGACCTACTGTTGTACAGTACAAGCTTAATGTATAAAGCAGTATAGAAGACACAAGAAGTAATAATAGTTCAGAATACTTGATTGGTATCATCATCCACGTAATATTTTTAAAATAAATAAAACATCCCATTGATAAATATGCAAACAATGTAGATATGGATGCACCATAAATATCATACGTAGGTATTAATATAAAATTTAATACTATATTAACAGTGGCAGAAAATAACATGAATAGCGGTATCCAGTTTTGCTTATCATTTAAATAGATTGAGGGCACCTGCATTATGTACCACGCGTAAAACAAATATGATAAAAATATAATAGGTATTATTTTTAAAGCAAATGTGTATTGGCTATCAATAAGACCATAAGTAATTAAAAGAGGAAGCCATATAGATATTATAGTTAAAAAGATTATAAAACCAAACAGTACCAAGGTTCCTATCTCTCCAAACAATTTTCTTGTTGGTTCATTGTTAAATCTTTTTGTGTAAAATGGTTGCCAAGCTAAGTTTAATCCAGATATGAGCATTAATGGTATTGATCCAATTTTATAAGCTATACTGTAAAAACCAACCTGTGCTTGACCGAACTGCCATAAAATGAAATATCTATCTGATATTTCAATAACTAAAAAGAGAATTCCAGCCGGAAAAAAGGGCAAACCAAACCTAAGCATTTCTTTAATTATTTTAAATGAGAATTTTCCTTTTATATGTGGGAAATATGATGTAAAAAAAACTACTTTAAGCTGCAATAAAGAAGCAACTAAAACACCGCAATAAACACCAAAAACACCGTTTTGTTTGTATATTACAAAGTAGTAGATTGCAATAATAGTAACGATTATATTGCCTAAAGAAATTAAAATATATAATATTGCTTTTGAATGCAATCTTAGCATGACCATTCCTCTGTATGACAGAGAATCAAAAATAGAAATCAGACCAAGAACATACACCCATTGATTGTTTGAGTTTTTAAAAACTAATTTTGAAATTTGATTTGAAAATAAAATTATTATCAAACAAAATATAGATAAAAATACAAGCTGATAAAGAAATAATGACTTTACTAAGTCGTTTTTTTCCCATCTAGATTTTGATAAATATTTAAATAATGCAGAGTCTAATCCATGATTGTTAAAGATATTCATAAAAGTAAGAGTCGAGTAGAATAAATAAATATGACCTACCTCTTTAGGAGAAAACACATATGTAAAAAAGGGAACTAATATAAATGATGCGAGGCGTGTAAGAACTTGCCCAGTACTATATAAAATAGACTCTTTTACAAATAGCTTCAAGTAATCAATTTTTTAAAAGCTTTTCGAATAAATCCTGTAGCCCCAAATTGCTCCTTAAACTGAATTAATGTTTTGTGAGGGCTTAAAGGGTTGTTGCTTAACGGTAATTGGGAGACACCAAAATCTAACCATTTAATTTTATTTTTATAAGCCCAATTCATTGTTTCAGCTATCAAATGTAATGCGGGCTTTTCTCTTGAATAGCTATAATCAATCATATTATAAAAAATTATTGCTACGTTTTGATTTGCAACAAAAATTAATGTCCCCCCAATAGCAATCCTTTTTTTGTATAACATCAATAGTTTTATATTTTTAGGAAATTTATTTGATAATATTTTCAATTCTTTCAGACTATGCGTTGGTCTTGCTCCGTGTTTTAACTTGTTTTTAAGCAAAATAGGATAAAAATTATCGTAATCATTCTTCCAACTTAAAGATAAGGATTTTTCCATACCTCTATTTATATACCTTTTTTTACGTCTATGTATGTTTGAAAATAAATATTTGTCTATTTTTATTATAGAGGAAATATAAATTTCTTCTGTATGATATTGATTCCATTTCAATACATATTCAATCGTTTCGTTGAATTGATTTGCATAAACTGGAGGGGTTTGAACTAAAAATATTTGACTAATTTTCTTTATTTTTAAATAATTCTCAAGCTGACTAATAACTTTGCTAACTACTTCAAATGAAATCTTTTTAAAAACAAAACCTCCATAGCTTGCCCCAGGATGTGAGTATAATGTCAAATGTTTAGAATGAACTTCAGCAGCACTTATAACACAAATTATTTGATTTTTTATGTAAAAAAGAAGCGAATGATCTTTAAATTTTCTTTCAAAATGATAATTTAAAAACTCTCTTTTATGGAATAGAGTCCCATTATCAGAATTATCTACAAATTGATCCCATTGTGATTTTAATTTATTATTATATTTTACTATTTTAATACTCATTTAAACTGATAGCTTCTCATTCGTAAATTAATAATATTTAATTTTTAATATAAATAAATAAGTTCTCTGGTTCTTAAAAATTGTTATCATCAAAGGAAACTATGTTAAGCACAATAAAAAACATTAGCGCAAGACAAATATTTGACTCACGGGGAAACCCTACTGTAGAAGTAGATATAACATTGTCGTCTGGGGCAAAAGGTCGCGCATCTGTTCCCAGCGGTGCATCTACCGGAAAATATGAAGCACATGAACTAAGAGATGAAAATGGAAAGTATCATGGTAAAGGCGTTACAAAAGCAGTTCATAATATTAAAAATATAATTGCTCCTACATTATTAGGAAAAGATGCTTCTGATCAAAATACAATTGACAAAACCATGTGTGAGCTTGATGGTACTGAAAACAAAGCAGCTCTTGGGGCTAATTCAATTTTAGGGGTGTCGTTGGCTAATGCCCATGCAATGGCTTCTCACAACCGCCAACCTCTTTTTGAATATATAAATAAACTACATGGCGGTGATGTTTTAATGCCTGTCCCAATGATGAATATATTAAATGGCGGACAACATGCTGACAACAACGTTGATATTCAGGAGTTTATGATTTATCCTAGTAGTGCGAAATCTTTTTCAAAATGCCTACAAATTGGATCTGAAATATTTCACACATTAAAATCTGTGCTGAAATCAAAAAGCTTAAATACTGCCGTAGGAGATGAGGGTGGTTTTGCCCCAAACTTAAAATCTAACAAAGAAGCTATAGAAATTATTATTAAAGCTGTAGAAAAAAGCGGCTATGAAATCAATAAAGATATTTATCTAACATTAGATGTTGCTGCCAGCGAATTATACAATGTTGAATCAAGAAGATATTATTTAAAATCAGAAAACAAAGAATATGATACTGATGAAATGATCTCCTATTTGG
>MDTD01182109.1_pt1 | contig 26780 bp, 26 predicted proteins | sample 811221 | NCBI WGS metagenome assembly MDTD01 (sample SAMN05326646, study PRJNA326480) | marine metagenome | isolation source: seawater | place: Pacific Ocean: South West | collected 2011 | reverse complement strand
ATGAAGGTAAAATTAAATAATTTGGCTGGGTGGCAGAGTGGTCATGCAGCGGACTGCAAATCCGTGTACGCCGGTTCGATTCCGGCCTCAGCCTCCATATAAGAAATGAAAGTAGCGATAATTGGGCTGGGTTTCGTTGGTAACTCACTTCTTAATGGTTTAAAAGATACTGTTAATGTTAAAAAAATTGATCCAATGCTTGGAACAAGCATTAATGAGCTAAAAGATTTTTCACCAGAAATTATTTTTATTTGTGTGCCAACACCAATGAGTGAAGATAAAACTCAAGATATTTCAATCATTGAATCTGTTATTAAAGAAATTAACTATTTAAAAATGGAATCTTTAGTGGTGTTGAAAAGTACTTTACTTCCAAATTATGTTGAAGAGCTTGGAAAGAAAATATCAAGATTTATTTACAATCCAGAATTTCTTAGAGAGAAGCATGCTGATAAAGATTTCATTAATTCAGAATTAATTGTTTTTGGAGGCATTAAGAGTGAAGCCAAATATCTCTCTAGATTTTATCAAGATCATACAAAATGCATCTGCAAAGATCATATTTTTACTGATTTGTTAACTGCTTCATTTATAAAATATACAATAAATGCCTTTCTTGCAGTAAAAGTAATTTTCTTCAATGAATTAAAAGAATTATTTGATGCATCAGGTGCAGATGAGGACTGGGAAGAGTTTACAAAATATTTATCGTTAGATAAACGGATTGGAAAATCTCACATGCAAGTACCTGGTCATGATGGAAGGCTTGGCTTTGGTGGTGCATGCCTGCCAAAAGATTCAGATGCGCTCGTTAAGTATGCTAAACAAATTGAAAAGCAATTAAATTTACTAAATAATGCAATTAAATTAAATAACGAAATTAGATCGTCATATAATAGAGAAACAGATAGAGAATTAGAACAAAACATAAGATTTAGTGGAGACAAAAAATAATTAGCCCGGGTGGTGGAATTGGTAGACACAAGGGATTTAAAATCCCTCGCTAGCAATAGCGTGCCGGTTCAAGTCCGGCTCCGGGCACCATCTTCACTATGAACAAAAATATTTTATGTCATTTAATGCAAATTAATTATAAAAGATCAAATTAAGAGTAGTCTCAATAGATCAAATGTCATAGCCAAAATACAAAATAAACCTTTTTTAGGTTGTTTAAAATAACTAAATAATTTTTTATCTAATAAATAAAATCTATTCCAATATTACTCTATAATTAACACATGAATGAGTCATATAACGATCACCAGCAAAGTTTTGCTGAGGATGAGATAGATTTTGGAGAGCTTTTTCAGGCCATAAAGAATGGTAGGTGGATTATTATTTCTACTACATCCTTTTTTATTATAATTGGTGTAATTATAAGCCTCATGTTACCTAATATATATCATTCAAAGGCTTTATTAGTTCCTGTCAATACATCAAGTGGAATGCTTTCTTCTTTGCAAAGTTATAGTGGGCTAGCAAGTCTAGCTGGAGTAAATTTACCATCTAGCGCTAGCGGTATTCAAGATAATACATCAACAGGTATAAAAAAGCTTAATACCCTCAGTTTTTTTGAGAACAATATATTACCAAAAATTTTCCTGCCAGACCTAATGGCAGTTAAATATTGGGATTCGGAAACGAATACAGTGATTTATGATCAAGATATTTATAATATAACCAATAATTCCTGGATAAGAGATTTTGCACCACCTCAACAACAAATACCAAGTGCCCAGGAAAGTTTTAAAATTTTTGAAGAAGAAAACCTAGAAATAAGTACAGATAAAAAAACCGGCTTTGTTACCATCATAACAAAACATCAATCTCCATACATATCTAAACAATGGAATGAGTTGCTCATTAGAGAGATAAATACTTTTTATAGACAAAAAGACAAAGAAGAAGCTCAAAATTCTATTGAGTATCTTAATGCTCAATTAGCTGCAACAAGCTTCTCAGAAGTAAAAGAAGTTATGGCAAAGCTTTTGCAACAAGAAATTCAAAAATTAACTCTTGTTGAAGCAAGCGAATTTTATGTCTTTGATTATATTGATCCTCCTGCAGCCATGGAAGAACGATCAGAGCCTAATAGAGCCTTAATTTGTATTATTAGCATGTTGTTTGGAGCAATCCTTGGCGTATTTTTGACATTAGTAAAACATTATCGACATAGGGCAATAAATTAATGGAAATTCTAAAAAAGAAGAATGAACAAAAAGGTATCAGTAGATTTAGAAAAAGATGTTAAGTATTTAGATGAAAATACATCAATGCTGCATGTGTTTCGTCAAAGTCTTAATTTTTTATTGCCGCTAAGGCTTATAAAAAAGTACACAAATGTTAATGAGATTGATAGCTTGCTTGAAATAGGAGTAGGTTCTGGATTTTTTCTCATGGAATGTGAAAAAAAGTTACCTCATGTTGAATTACATGGTTTGGAATACGACCCCAGGTTGCTTGAAGCTGCTTCAAAAAAAGTTTCAAAATGCATATTAAAAAATGGTAATGCTGAAGAATTTAGTTTTTCAAAAAAGTTCGATGTTATTGTAAGTTTTCAAGTTATAGAGCATCTTTATAATCCAGAATTAATGCTTAATCAGGTAAAACACCATTTAAAACCTAATGGTCTTTTTATAGTTACTACTCCAAACTTAAATGGATTGGGTGCCAAGCTTATGGGGGAAAAATGGGGTGGATATAGAGATGATCACGTAAATTTGAAGGGAGCAGATGACTGGCAACATCTGATTGAAAGTCATGGATTTAAATCGAAATTCTCTGGTACATCTTTTTTTTCTGGCTTCCCTCTATTTAGAAAATTACCATTAGGTTTAATTAATTGGGCTCTGTTATTGTCCTTTGGAGCAATAAGATGGAAATTGGGAGAGGCGTATGTTGGTGCGTATAAATTAAAGTGAAAACCATTTTTTTAGATCGGGATGGAATAGTAAACAAAGATCTAGGCTATGTGTTTAAAGAGGAAGATTTTATTTTTAATGAAGGAATATTTACAATCACAAAAGATTTCTTAGCATATGGTTTTGAAATTATTATAATAACTAACCAATCAGGTATTGGTCGTGGATATTATTCTGAGATGGAATTTAGAGAATTAAATAAATGGATGCTCAAAAAGTTCAATGAACTTGGATTAAGAATAAAAGATGTTTTTTATTGCCCACATCAACCAAGTGATAATTGTTTTTGCAGAAAACCCTTACCAGGTATGTTTCTTAAAGCAGCTAAAACATATTCCATAGACATAGAGAAGTCATGGATGATTGGCGATAAATGCACGGATATTGAAGCAGCTACTTCTGCTTTAATTCCTAACACTATCTATGTATCTAATAAGCCATATCCTTTAAACTCTTCTAGACCAACCCACATAGTATCGAATTTACTAGAGTGTTCAAATTTGGTGTGTAAAAATGAAAGTTTCTGAATTCGACCATAAAACTATACTAATCACTGGAGGCGCCGGCTTTATTGGTAGCAATTTAGCTAAATATTTGCAAGCTGAAGCGCCTAACTCGACCATTATTATTTTCGATAAATTTCAGAGAAATACTAGCAACAAAGACCTTATGTGTCATTCTCTAGGCCACTACAAAAATCTTACTGGATTTCATGGCCACATAATATGTGGCGACTTAACCAAACAATCAGATTTAGTACTTTTAGATAATTATAAATTTGATTTTATTTTTCATCAGGCAGCAATTTCAGATACTCGAATGTACGATCAAGAACTTTTATTGCGAACAAATGTAAATTCTTTTACATATTTCCTAGATAAGGCGCTTAGTGATAATGCTACACTCATTTATGCCAGTTCTGCAGCTACATATGGTAGTTTGCCATCACCACAAAATGAGAAACTTACATCTCCTGAAAATGTTTATGGATATAGTAAAAGAGTAATGGATGATATGGCTTTACAGTTCTGCCAATTAAATCCCTCAGCAAGAGTAATTGGACTTAGGTATTTTAATGTCTACGGACCCCATGAAGAGTTCAAGGGAAATTCATCATCAATGATTCTTCAGTTAGCAACGCAAATTCTAGAAGGAGAAAAACCTAAACTATTCTTTGGATCTGAAAAGATATTTAGAGATTTTGTTTATGTTAATGACGTAATAAGTGCAATCATGTTAGCAGCAAGCTCTGATCATACTGGTGTCTATAACGTAGGCAGCGGTAAATCCAGAAGTTTTAAGGATATAGTTGACATCCTTCAGAAGGAACTCGGAACAAATTTGTCAGTTGACTATATTACAAATCCTCATCAGGGTTATCAAGATGATACAAGAGCGTGCACTAAATCTGCAAAAGAGTTTTTGAAATATAGCGCATCTTTTTCATTAGAAGAGGGAATAGCCGACTATCTTCCATATATTTTAGAAATTAATAACACAAATACATAATGGAAACTAATCCAGAAAAATCGCCAAATATTTTAGTGCTTGGTGATCTTATGGTCGATGAATATTATGTTGGTCTTGTTAATAGAATGTCTCCTGAGTCTCCAGTCCCTATAGTTAATGTAGATAAACACTTCTATAGATTGGGAGGAGCGGGAAACGTAATCAGTAATTTAAAATCGTTTGGTGCTAATTTTGACATAATAGGGGTTATAGGTGCATGTGATGCATCAAAAATAATACTCAGTGAATTAAACAAGCTAGGCTGCAAGGCTGAGTATTTATTTTTTGATCAAAATATCATTATGCCTAAAAAGACAAGGATTGTTGCAGGTTCTCAACAATTAATCAGATATGATGTTGAGGAAGTTGCTATGCCTAGCAAGAGTATTAGCGATAAAATTAAAAATTGTTTTAGCAGCATCATCAATAGTTATGATTTAGTTCTTCTTTCAGATTATGCAAAAGGCTTACTCAATGAAAACTTAACTAAATTTTTAATTGAAGAGTCCAAAAGAGCCGGAGTGAGAGTATTGGTAGATCCAAAAGGGAACATATATAACAAATACAAGGGCGCTTATTGCATAACGCCCAACAAAAAAGAATTAGAGTCTTTTTGGGGGGCAGATATAAAAAACTCAGAAGATCTCTCTAATGCTATGGAGCACTTAAAAGTTGTTACTGACGTAGAGATTGCAATGGCAACCCTTAGTGAAGAAGGTATTGCATTTAAACAGGATGAGCTACTAATTTCTAAAACTAAAGCAAGAGCTGTTGCAGATGTCACAGGAGCAGGAGATACAGTCATAGCTGCATTGGGATTTTGTTTTGCATCAGGAAAAAATGTTATAGATTCTGTTGAATTTGCTAATTATGCTGCAGGATTGGTTGTAGAAAAACCAGGTGCAGCCACTGCAACAATAGGAGAAATACTCAGATTTAAAGAAACAAGTGAGTCTAACAACATTAGCAAAAAGCTTGAAATCGATGAGCTGAAGTCTCTTGGAGAAAACTTTCGCTTAAATGAAAAAAAGATTGTATTCACAAATGGTTGTTTTGATATTTTACATATTGGCCACATAGATTATCTTCAAAAGTCTAAAGAATTGGGAGATATTCTCGTTGTGGGTATAAATTCTGACACATCAGTAAAACGCTTAAAAGGCCCCGAAAGACCAATTAACAGCGAAGATGATAGAGCATTAATTATTGCTGCATTAAATTTTGTTGACCATGTGGTAATATTTGACGAGGATACGCCCTTAAATTGCATTGAGCTTCTTAAACCAAACATTATTACTAAAGGTGGAGATTGGGAGGAAAGTAAAGTTATCGGCAGAGAAATAGTAGATCAAGTTGTCTTATTGCCTTATTCAGAGGGCAAAAGTACAACAAATATTATTAAAAATATTAGGACAGATAATGATTAATTCTACAAATATTAATGATGAATTTGATAATCATATTGAGGTTGCAAAACTTGTTAAGAACGAATTATCTGACCTTGTACTTAAGGCAGGATTTGAGTGTCTTAAATGTATAAAAGGGGGTGGGAAAATCATTTTATTTGGTAATGGAGGAAGTGCATCTGATGCACAGCATATAGCAGCAGAATTTGTAGGGCGTTATGTAAGAGAGCGAAGAGGTTTGCCTGCAATTTCACTAGCAACAGATACCTCTGCTCTAACAGCTATTGGGAATGACTACGGTTTTGATAGGATATTTGATAGGCAGATTCAAGCACTTGGCCATTCAAGAGATATAGCTATCGCTATATCAACAAGTGGAAATAGCTCTAATGTAATCAAAGGTGTTAATGCAGCTAAATCTATTGGAATGCCAGTAATTGGCTTATCGGGAAGAGATGGTGGAGACTTAAAAAAAGTTTGTGATTTTAGTCTAGTAGTCCCAAGTCAAATTACTGCACGTATTCAAGAAATGCATATTCTAATTGGGCATATATTTTGCCAAATTGTTGATGATGGGCTCGCTGATTAATTTTTAGAGATTATTAATATTTTAAATAATGGAGATTAAATGAAGAAAGCTTTAATAACTGGTATTACTGGTCAAGATGGATCATATCTTTCTGAGTTTCTGCTTGAAAAAGGATATCAAGTGCATGCAATAATGAGACGTTCATCAGTCTTCACAACAAGTAGAATTGATCACATTATGAGTCACCCAAATTTGAAAATTGGACATGGTGATCTTACAGATGGTAGTAATCTTCATAGACTCCTCAGCAACATTCAACCTGATGAGATTTATAACTTAGCAGCTCAAAGTCATGTTGCTGTATCTTTCGAAGTACCTGAGTATACTGCTGATGTTGACGCTTTAGGCCCTCTGCGCATATTAGATGCAATGAGAGAATTGAAATTAAATACTAAGTTTTATCAAGCTTCCACATCTGAATTATTTGGTGGGATGCCTGGAACTGAACCTCAAAATGAGAATACACCTTTTGAGCCAAGGTCTCCATATGCAGCAGCAAAACTCTATGCCTATTGGGTAACTAAAAATTATAGAGAAGCCTATAATTTGTATGCCTGTAATGGAATTTTATTTAACCATGAGTCTCCAAGAAGGGGTCAAACTTTTGTAACAAAAAAAATAACACAATCAGTTGCAAGAATCTCAAAGGGTAGCGATGAAATACTTAATTTAGGCAACTTAGATGCTAAAAGAGATTGGGGTCATGCCAAAGAATATGTCGAAGCAATGTGGTTGATGTTGCAACAAGAAGAAGCAAAAGATTATGTTATAGCTTCAGGTTTATCTTATACCGTTCGAGAATTTGTTGAAATGGCATTTGATCATATTGGTATTAAGATTAAATGGGAAGGAGATGGTGAAAATGAAAAAGGTTATGATTCAGAATCAGGCAGATTGCTCGTTATTGTCAATCCGAAATATTATAGGCCGACAGAGGTAGAATTTTTACTGGGAGATGCAACAAAAGCATACGCAGATTTAAATTGGCGTCCTAAAGTAAAGTTACAAGATTTAGTAAAAGAAATGGTAGATTATGATATTAAGTTTGATGATTATAGTGGCAAGCTATGACTTTTGATGTTGATGTTCGCAATTCAGAAATTATTTCAGGAGCAGTATATTTTCAACCATCCATTTTTACTGATGAAAGAGGGATGCTTTGGACTTCATTTTTTAAAGATCAGCTAAAAGATTTTATTCCAGAAGGTCTCAGTTTTGTGCATGATAAATTTGCTGTAACAAAACATAATGTTTTAAGGGGTATCCACTTTGATTCAAAATCTTGGAAATTAGTCACATGTGTAGAAGGCATTGTCGATCAAGTTATAGTTGATATGCGAAAAGATTCATCAAGCTATCACAAATGGGAAAAAATTGAACTCAGGGGAGATAAACCAACTATGGTTTTATTGCCTCCAGGAGTTGGAAATGCTTTTTATGTTAAAAGCAACACAGCGGTTTATCACTACAAATTAGCATATCAAGGAGATTATATTGATGCAGATGATCAAGAAACTATATTATGGAATGATAAAAATTTAGGTATAGACTGGCTTGAAAAAAATCCAATTCTTTCAGATCGTGATAAAAGTTAAATATTTAAAGCAAAAAACTATTTTTATTCCACTAATATAGGAACAATATTGTCAAAGACAGATTCAAATCCAATTTTTGCAGTAATAAATCAAGCTTTATCAAGCCTCTTTACCTTTGGCATACTAATTTTAGCCTCACGTACTTTACCAGTGAATGAATTTGGAATTTATTCATTATTAGTGGTTGCAATGGTAATTTTTTCACTGGCACCTCAAGCATTTGTTTTAATGCCTATGATGTCTATGTCAAAAGATTTCAATACTCTAAAACCACAAATATATTCAAATCTATTTATATTTTTTATTTTTCTTATTGTTAGCTTGGGCTTAGTCGTATTTTTATACTACTTTAATTCATCCCTCGTTGAAAAATATGTAAGTCTTATGCCTATAATATTTTGGATAATTTCATTTCAATTCCATGAGTTTTTGAAAAGGATTCTTTACATTGGGGACATGCATAAAGAAACTATTTTTTATGAAATTGTGAAAGCAGTCTGTGCCTTGGTATCTTTAACATTTTTCTTTATCTTGAATGAAGGCTTAAATATTGATGATATTCTTGTTGGAATTTCTGTTGGTTATTTGTGCTTTAGTTTAGTTGTTATATATAAAATAGATTTTTTTAAAATACCTACAATTAACCCAACTAATAATTTTAGAAAAAACTATGCTTTTGGAAAATGGATTTTTCTTGGGAATGGCATTAGCTATATACAAAATAATTTTTTTGTATATATAACAGCATTGCTTCTAACTATAGAGACAGTTGCAGGCTTAAATGCTGTTCGTTCCTTAATTGGTTTCTCAACAGTAATTTTTCTGGCAATCGATAATTATCTAGCGCCTAAACTAGCTGCTACATATCAAAATGAAGGGCTTGAACCATTGATTAGTAAAGTCTTCTCTTTTTACATAAGAATCGGTTGGCTATTTGCAATAGTTTATATAATGATAGGATTATTCTCGGAAAGCTTGATTACAATTATTTTTGGTGAAATTTATGCGGATAGCTCAATTTATCTAAAGTATTTTTTAGTTGCAAGTTTTCTCAGCTTCATGGTAAGACCTTACCTTATTCTATCAAGGACTATTCATGTCACGAACATTATTTTTCGAGGATCTATTTTTCCAGCCATATTCGCCGTAATTTTTTCTTATCCTTTAATATATATTTATGATGATATGGGCGCGCTAATTATGGCGGTCTTAGGAAGCTTGTTTCTTTTAATGTGTACAGCTTTCTTTTTCTGGAACCACAAAATAAAATATTTAGACAATTTTGACAAAAAAAAGGAATTTAACTGATGCAGAAAATAGCGTTTATAGGCTACTACAAAGCATTTTGCTATGAAGATATTGGTGGTACAAATTCAATAGTAAGAAGGTTATCAAATTACATGTCTAAAAGTATGGAAATCTTTCATCTTACTTACGACGTTGATTCAATAGAGTCCAGCTCATCAATTAACGGCATTAAACAGCATAATTTTGTTAGTTTGAAGTCAATGCTTCTTTTCGCATATAAAAATAAAATTACAAATTTAATGATAATTTATATCCGACCAATTGACTATCTTAGGCTTGTAATATTCAGAATTTTTAACCGTTCTATAGTTTTTCACTTTTTAATTACAGGATTGTCTTCAAGCACTTTTAAGGCAACTGTGAGTAAATTTATTATTAAAAGGATTACGAATGGAAAAATATTTTGTGTTTCTAAAAAGCTAACAACAGCTTTTAAAGACTGTGGTAGCAGGGTCGCTCATATTATGCCTCCTGTGAATGATTCATTTTTTACGGATGGCAGTTTACGTGATAAAAAAAGTAACAAAAAAATTAGAATAGCTTTTATGGGACGTATTGATGCTGGTAAAGGTGCAGATATTGCAATAAATTTCTTCGAAAAGAATAATTTATCAACTGAAAAATTTGAATTTTATCTTTATGGATATCCCCATGAGTCTGATCCCAGATCAATGGAAATGCATCATAAATTACTATACGAAGATTCTAGAACTAATTATGTACAGTCTCCAGTTTGGGGCGGTTATAGTCCGAAAGTAGATAAGTTTCTTGCAAATCTGATAGATGAGGTTGATTTATTTTACCTTCCTTATAGAACAATAAATTCAACCATAGATACTCCTCTAGTCCCATTAGAAATTTTAGCTAGGAGTGGTATCTTTCTAACTACAGATTTTCAACAGTTAAGGGATATTACTCCTGATCGTAGATTTATTGTTTCTATCAAAGAAATATCAAATATGTCATTAATCGAGGAAAGAATATTAGAATTAACTAATAAAGATTATGTACCTAAGAATGATAACCTTTTAGAGGAATTAGATTTTAGAACCTCATCAATAGCAGCTTTTCTAGGAAACAAATGTTTTGAAACAGAGTGATCAAATTAAATCTCTTTTAATAGAATTATTTGAAAAACTTAATAATTCAAAAACTTCTTATGCCGTCTTAAGAGGCTTTGAAGACTTACCTCATAAGATATCTCATGATATAGATTTTTGCATTGCTCCCAAAGATCTTGATGAAGCCTATGAAATCATTGATAAAGTAATGAATAAAAATAAATATGTAAAAGTCCAGTTTTCTTCAAGACAAGGATTTTCACAAGTTTATTATTATGGCGAAGACGGATGCTTAAAGCTTGATTTTTGGACTTCATTTAAGTTTCGAGGCTTGGTTTATCTTGATGTTGAAGAAATTCTTAACAATACCAAGAAGCATAATGATATTACTGTTTTAAACGAATCTGCTGAACTAACAGTTTCATTTTTAAAAGAATTTTTGCATAACGGAGTAATGAGAGAAGATAAGATTTCTTTACTAAGCCTCAAAGCAAAGAATGTTGATTTTTTGCTTGAGGGCTCCTGTAAAAACAATATATTTGAAGGAGAAAAATATCGTGAAAAGCTTAGAAATCAGAACCTAGACTTTTCAACATTAAGTAAGAAGTTTACAAGAGGGCTTATATTTTATAATTTAACCCAAGTAGGTATCTTAAATACTTTTTACTCTATCTGTGAATATTTCTTTAAGTTCATACTTGATAAGCTAATTAAAAGAAATTTTTTTATAGCACTCTTGGGCCCCGATGGATCTGGTAAAACTACTATTGCTCAATTACTTTTAGATGATGTAAGTCAAAAGAAAAGCTCTTTTACGGATGTAAAATATATTCATGGTCGATGGGGATTTATTCCTAATCTTGGTTCGTTGAAAGGTAATTCTAGGCAAGTTGTATCATCGCTAGAGTTCGATACTGTAGAAAACAGTGAAGAGAGGATTCAAAGTAAAATTAGAACTTCTGTATATATGGGTTATTATTTTATAGATTATTTGATGGGCTCATTGAAGCTTATATTTTTTAGAGGACAAAACTGCCTCACGATAGCCGATAGATACTTTTATGATTATTTTATTGCTGAGCAATGCAAAAATTACCCAAAGATTTTTAAATTTATCTATTTAAAATTACTTAAATCACCTGATCTAATAGTCTACCTAGAAGCTGATGCAAAAATTATCAGAGAAAGAAAACCTGAATTAAGTATTAACAAAATTCAAACTCAGCAAGAAAGAATTATTTCCCTAATTAAAAAGATTCCAAATACAATCAAGATAGAAACAAACTCAAAAAACGAGGGCATCTCGGAACTTAAAACATTAATAAATAGAATGCGCATGCGTTGAAGGAGATAAAATGAAAAAATGTCTTCGCAAATATATTCAGTATGGATAGTCTAATACATTGGAGTTTGCCATATATTATGGCTATCTTAGTTATTGGTGTATCAGGATTTATATCAAAGATAAATTTTCTATATATGGCTGGCTTAATACTTCTCTGGACCAGCACATTAACAATTTTGGGGGTAGGTATTTCTGCTGAAAAATTATTTCTATTTTTAATATTGATCCACATGATCTTATATTATTTGAGGAAGCCTGGTATTTTGATGCCATATTTCATACCTTATTTTTTATTAATGTCTTGTCTAATAATTTATTCCATCATAATGTCTTTTCAAGTTCCACCAAATAATTTATCAGCATTAATGCCAACTTCTCTTCAACTACCTCCTTCTAGAGGTATTTTTTCCTCGATCCTTTTTTTTTGCAGTATATTGGTTGTTCATTTCTCTTTTCCAAAACATACCTATCGTCAAAACTTATACACTATTTTACGAGTCATGTTTGGTTCAGCAGTTATTGTGATATTCATATTTATGTCACAGCTATTTTTAAGTGTTATCTCTCCATCCATGAACTCTTTTTTTGCACTTTTATCTTCAAATAATGCAACAGAAAGCGTTATATTAGTTGAAGAGGGCATCTCATCTGGTGGCTTTTTTGGAATACGTCCCGCCTTATTCTCATCTGAGCCAAAATACTTCGGTCTCGCTTTTGCTAACATAGCTGTTTTTGCTTTGCTTCAAAGAAATATAAGGCTTCCATACTTGGCGAACTGGATAGCAAGCCCAATTTTCATATTTACTTGTCTTTTTTGTTTGATAATGAGTAGCTCAGTCACAGCCATATTTAGCTTTCTTATTGGTTTCTCTGGAATACTAATTCTGTCCACTCCCAGAAAGAAAAAGATTCAAAGTAGAGTTATAAACGCATTCTTGTTCTTAATTTCTGTGGGTGCAGTATCTATTTTAATAACTAGCGGTTCATTTGTTTTTCAACGAATTGAAATGTACATTCAATTATTTCAGGCTGGCTTTACCGGAGACTCCTTAGATGCAAATCTTTCGACGACTGGATATATTCTCTGGTTGATTGATGATCCTAGTAAGTTATTTTTTGGCGTAGGTTTTGGCAATGGAGCATTCTATGCTTATGATTATATTTCTATTACCTCAGGATTTAGCATAAATGGATTCACCAGCTCAAGAGTTCCAATAATTGATCTTATATCTAGTGTGGGAATATTTGGAACTTCATTAATATATATTTTGTGGTTCAAATGGTTATCATACATTGATAAATGGTCAAAAAAATTACCTTTAGCAGATTCTAAACAACTTGTTTTCATAAGAGGATGTATTATTTATTATTTATTTGCTGGCATGCTTTACCCTGCTAATATCCATATTTGGTTATTTTTTGGCTTAGCCTTCTCTTTTATTTATAATAGTAGAAACCAAATCTTATTAAATACTCAAACCAGTTCTAAAAGTAGTTCAGTATGAAAATTATACTTGATGCCATTGCGTTTAGTTTGCAAAGTAAAGGGGGCGTTACAATGTATTTCTCCCAAATGCTTAAAGCCATTAAAAAAATTTCTTCTGTTAAATTAATTAATGATTTTAAAACTGAAAATATTTATCACTCAGGCAGTGAGAAAAGGATAGGGAAATTACGTCTAATATATCTAAGATATGCTCACAACAATTTAAAAAGTAAAGAAAAATTTATTTTTCACTCCAGTTACTTTTGCGTATCAAAAAATAAAAAAGCAGTTAATATCTTGACTATACATGACTGCATGTACGAAATTTACTATCCATTTTTAAAGAAACAAATTCATATTTGGCAAAAAAAGCGAGCACTAAAGCGAAGTGCTGGAATAGTTTGTGTTTCAGAGAGCACCAAAAAAGATTTATATAGATTCTATCCTGAAGTAAAAAGTAAAAATATAAAGGTTATTCATCACGGACTATCATCGGACTTTTATCCGCATGAAAATAGTCCAAAAGAGAGGATGCTTTTATACGTTAGCGGTAGAAAATTCTATAAGCGATTTGATTTATTAGTTAACTCGATGATAAAGCTTACAGATTATAAATTGGTGATTGTTGGCGGCGGCCCATTAGATGAATTTGAGCTTGATGCTCTCGAGCCTATAAAAAATAGATATACTTGTGCTTCCAATCCCTCAAATGCTGAGTTAAATTCTCTTTACAATAAGGCACATTGCTTAGTTTATACATCTGCATATGAAGGTTTTGGCTTACCGCTACTTGAAAGTATTGGTTCAGGATGTCCAGCTATATGTGAGGATAATTCATCTTTGGCTGAGGTCGTAGGAAAAAATTATTCTTTGCTTGTTAAAACTTTGAGCGCTGATATTATTTGTGAAAAAGTTCGTGCTCTTGAAGAAGACTCGTTTCGCAACAAAGTAATATCTGAAGGATTGGCTCAATCGAAATTGTTTTGTTGGGATAGTAAAGCGAAGGAACTTTTAGATTTCTACAAGGAAAATTTCAATAAATTTTAAGAAATGTAAATGTAAAAAATATCCACTTAAAATGACAAACCAAGGAAATATAATGCTACAAAAAACCTTAATTGTAACAAACTCCTCTCTGCCTCATGTTGAGGAATCTGAAAGTTTTAAAAAAGCGATTATAGGTCTTGGTTTAAAAGCTGAAATATATATAGTTGACGATGGCCAACATGTAACCAGACAATTTGGATTGCAAAAGATACGCAACCTTATAAATTTTAGAAGAATTATTTCACTTATCTCAATAATTCGTTCTGGCTCAATCTCATCTATATTGCTAACCGCTCCAATTCCAATATTCTTATTACTCTTACCAATTTTAAAATACTATAAAATCAAAATAATCTATACATTTCATGAGCCATATATGCCCGAGAGGACTGGTATATATTACCGCCTAACAAATATATATCATTTTTTTCTTATACCTAAAGTAAACGACTTAATTTTTTATAGTAAAAATGCTTTGGCTTTATATAGAAAAAGTAAAAAATTTGTTGTTGGGTCATGTCATGTTGTCCCACTATATAAATATCGAGAAGTTCTTGAAGAAGTTCCAGATTTACAAAAACGTAAATATATAAGCTTTATTGGAAATCTTGGTTCTAACAAGGATTTAAATATTTTTTTTAATATTGCTGAAAAATTACCTCATAAATCATTCCTTCTTGCAGGAAGTGGAGACTTAAGTAGTCATGAAGATCAAATAAAAAAATTAGATAATATACTTGTTGTTAATAGATACCTAACTGAGTCTGAGTATTTTTCATATATAGATAAAAGTTTATATGTAGTTTTGCCATACTCATCTGCTTCGCAAAGTGGCGTCCTGCTAGATGTAATGTGTAGAGGCGGAATTGCAGTATGTACGAATATTGCAGCATTTTCTGAAATAGTAACTCATATGAAAACAGGCTTGATTCTTGATTATGAGACCTTTTGCATTAGTTTTTTAAAACAATTATCTAATATTAGTATCTCTGAGCAATCAAAGATATCTAATGATGCTTTAAAATTATATAATCAAAATTTTAGTGAAGAAGCATTCGCTAACGTTATTAAGAATCTGAATGTTTCCTGGTAGACTTTTATCATATTTTCAGTCGGAGTGATATGTGAAAATATTAATTGTTAAGTTTGGTGCTCTAGGTGATGTTGTTAGAACCTCATATTTTCTGCCCGGTTTGTTGAAAAAGTATCCTGGTGCTGAGATATTTTGGTATACATCAAAATTATCTTTAGATTTATTATCTTCTAATAAATATATAACCAAATTATTTACAAATGAAGACACTTATGATGTTCTTGGAAGTGAATCTTTCGATTATGTAATAAGCCTAGATGATGAGCGAGAGATCTTAGAAACATTATATGACTATAGTATTCGTGTTGATGTGGGCGCTTATATCAATGATGATTCAATAGTTACATATACAGATAATTCTGCGCAATGGTTTGATATGGGTCTTCTATCAAAGTTTGGCAAGATAGAGGCTGATAGACTCAAAAAAACTAACAAAAGAGAACATAATGAAATCTTTGCAGAGATACTTGATATAGATATATCTAAGCCATATTTTTTTGGTGATACAACAAAAGATATTGAACATTTTGAATTATCTTCATCAGACTATAATATCGGTCTAAATCCTGGTGCTGGAGGTCGTTGGGTTGGAAAGAGACTTTTAAAAAATGAGGCTGTCAGGCTTATTAATGAGCTTGAAAAAAAAATTATTAATAAAAAAAAGGTTAAAGTTTTTTTACTTGGAGGCAAAACAGAGCATGATTTTAATAATGCTATTTTAAAAGATTGTAATTTCTTAGCGATAGATACTGGAGCAGATAATACTCTTAAAGAGTTTGCTAAAATAATATCAATGATGGATTTAGTTATAACTAGTGATAGTCTGGCCTTGCATCTTGCAATAGCACAAGGTATTAAATCATTAAGTTTCTTTGCTCCAACTTCCTCGGCTGAAATCGGTTTATTTGATAATGGAGTAAAAGTTGAATCTTTATCTGAGGACTACTGTTCCTACGTCTCAGATGCTGATAATTCTTCTATTACTTCAAAAAGGCTTCTAGATGCACTATCTTCTCTAGACAAAATAAACATTGAGGAATTAGTATGAAAATTTCTGTGATTACTGTTACATATAACTCAGAAAAAACTTTGGAAGATACAATTAGGTCAGTCATTTCTCAGAAATATGATAATGTTGAACATGTGATTATGGATGGAGGCTCCTCAGATTCGACACTCCAAATACTAGATTCATATTCAGACAATCTATCAGTTGTTGTAAGCGAGCCCGATGAAGGAATTTATGACGCATATAATAAAGCACTTAAGCATGTCTCTGGTGATATTATTGCAATCTTAAATAGCGATGATGTTTTCTATGATAACAATGTCCTAAATAGAGTAGCTGCCGAGTTTAAGAGAACCGGATCGGAACTTATATATGGAGATTTAGCTCTTGTTCATGAAGATGATCTATCATCAGTCATGAGATTTTGGAAGTCATCTAAATTCATTCCAGGATCATTTAAGCACGGTTGGCATCCACCACATCCAAGTTTTTTTGTTAAACGTTCTGTGTATGAATCCTACGGCAATTTTGATCTTAATTTGCCTGTTTCAGCAGACTTTGAATTGATGTTAAGATTTATGGAAGTTCATAAATGTGATGCTACTTATCTACCTCATGTACTTACTAGAATGAGAGTTGGTGGCCATAGTCAAAATTTAAGAAATATTCTCAAAGGCGGTAGATCAATTTTATCTTCATTTAAAAAGCATGGTATTAGAATATATCCTCTATTTTATTTTGGTAAAAGATACTTTTCTAAATTGACGCAAGTCCTCTTTACCAGAAATACAATCATAAAGGAAATGAACTCCAATGAGTAAAATATCTCTGGTCGGTGGTGCAGGTTTCGTAGGCTCTAGGCTGGCAAAACGCCTTAAGCGCAACGCTCAAGAATATACAATTTATGACATAGATATATCTAGTAAGTGCGACAATCTTCAGCAGCTTGATGTTGAGGATCCGACCTCACTTGAGATCTTATCTGATCAGGATGTAATTATTAATTTGGCCGCAGTTCATCGTGATGATATAAAGCCAATTAGTCGGTATGATGACGTTAACGTTCAGGGCGCTGTGAATGTCTGTAATGCGGCAAGAAATCATGGTATCAATAAAATTATTTTTACAAGTTCGGTTGCAATATATGGTTTTGCACCTGCAAATACAGATGAATCAGGTGAACCAAATTATTTTAATGATTATGGGCGAACTAAATACGAAGCTGAGCAGGTATATAAGGAGTGGCAAGCTGAGGACGATAAAAACAGATCCCTTGTGATTGTTCGTCCAACTGTTATTTTTGGTGAGGCTAACCGAGGCAATGTTTTCAATTTATTGAATGCAATAGCATCTGGTAGATTTATTATGTGTGGAAGTGGAAAAAATAAAAAGTCTATGGCGTATGTCGAAAATGTTGCTGCTTTTCTTGAGTACAGCATTTCATTTGGCCCAGGACTTCATATTTACAATTATATTGATAAGCCAGACTTTGATATGAATACGTTAATATCAAAGACAAGAGAGACATTATTTGGAAAATATAATGTTGGATTAAGATTGCCAGCTTTTCTGGCTATCGCAATGGGTTATGTTTTAGACATAATAGCCGGAGTAATGCGAATATCTTTACCCATAAGCAGTATTCGCGTAAAAAAATTTATGGGGACAACTCAATTTTCTTCATCAGTGGCTGATACAGGGTTTATACCACCTACTAGTTGTGAAGATGCTCTTGTTAAAACACTCCATTACGAATTTTTAGAGGATAATTCAAATAAAAGAACATTTGATACAGAATAAAAATTATTAATTTTTTTGTATGACCACAAAGGCTATATAATAAAATTTAAATGATTTCTGTAGAATGATTCAATTTTTAAATTTATTTCAAAAAACTCCTTTTTTAATATTTAAAGAAAAATATGATCAAGCATTAGATGCAGGCCAAAAGAATATTGAGGCGATAGTTATTTCATCCTATAACAAAGAAATTAATCAGGTTGATTCTAGATATGTTAATTTAAAGTTTATTGATGGCGACCAATTTATTTTTTTTAGTAATTATAATTCTCCAAAATCTATATCCTTTAATTCTCACAAGCAAATCAGTGCTCTATTATATTGGTCTAGCATCAATACTCAGATTAGGATGAAAGCAAAAATTAAAAAAACTACAAATGAATACAATCAACAATATTTCTTTAATAGATCAAAAGAAAAAAATGCATTGGCAATTTCATCTGATCAATCAAAGCCAATTGAATCTTATGGCCAAGTTAAAGAAAACTACAAACAATCTCTAGTGAATGATAATTTAGAAAAATGTCCAGAATATTGGGGCGGCTTTTCATTTACTCCATATTATTTTGAATTCTGGAAAGGAAATGAGTTTAGGCTTAACAAACGTGAAGTTTTTGAAAAAAAATGCGAAAAATGGAAACATTTTATTCTCCAACCTTAAGAAAATATTATTGCTTAACTTAATAAGATAATTAGTATAAAATCACATTCAATGTTGGTCTATCAGATAAATTTACAAAATATCTTATCTATTTTTTGATCTATATGACTTTAATTAAAACTTTTTCATAGGTTCTATCATAGCTTCACACAATAAAAAAAATACCACTCCTATCAATGAAAAGATTAGGTCAGATAAAGTAATGCTCATTGATAAGAATGGATTAAAGCAAGGCATAGTTTCTCTTGATTTTGCTTTGAGCTCTGCTAAGGATGCATCTCTTGATTTAGTTCAAGTTTCCTCTTTAGATTCAGATCCCGTTGTATGCAAGCTAATGGACTATGGGAAGCACATCTTTACAAAGAAAAAAAACATCTCATCTTCCAAGGGAAAAACAAAAAAAAATACAATTAAGGAGATAAAATTTAGACCATCAACTGATGTTGGCGACTATAATATCAAATTAAAAAAGATAAAAAGCTTTATTCTTAGTGGAGATAAGACTAAAATAAGCGTCCGTTTTAGAGGTAGAGAGATCCTAAACAGTGATATCGGCCTAGAGTTGCTTAATAAACTCAGAGAAGAATTAGTTGATATAGCACAGGTAGATCAAGAAGCTTCCTTGGAAGGCAGACAACTTTTGATGGTACTGTCACCTTTAAAAAAGAATAACTAATATTATTGGTTTGTAAAATGGGATATAAACTTAAAACACATTCTGGAGCTGCAAAAAGGTTCAAAAAAACATCTTCTTCCATTAAAAGCAGAAGTGCTCATAGGAATCATATTTTATCTAAACAGTCTACTAAAAGAAAAAGACATAACAGAGGCCTTAAAAAACTTAGCGGCACAGTTTTGAATATAGCTTCTAGATTAATTAATAAATAGGTAAAAATTATGTCAAGAGTAACAAAAGCAAAAGTCGCAAAGCGAAAGCATAAAAAAATTCTAAAAACTACCAAAGGTCACTATGGTGCAAGAAGTAGGCTCTATAAAACAGCTAAGCAATCTAATATAAAATCACTTCAATATGCATTCCGGGACAGAAAAATTAGGAAAAGAAGTTTCAGGAGTTTATGGATAAGCAGAATAAATTCTGCTGCAAAAATTTTAAATATCTCATACTCGCAGTTAATAAATTCACTATTAAAAAAGAATATCCTCTTAAATAGAAAGATGCTTGCAGACATAGCAGTCAATGATGAAAAAACCTTTCAAAAAATTGTAGAGCTTGCTAAAAATTAATGCCATCTAAGATTGAGCAATTATATACTGAGGCCAATTCTGAACTCGGCGCTCTTCATCCAATATCATCTGTATTGAGTACAATTATCGGATTACTCAGTGATTTAGGGTTTGAATTTATTAATGGTCCAGAAATAGAGTCAGAGCAGTATAATTTCGATCTTTTAAATATTAAGGAGACTCACCCAGCCAGACAGATGCACGATACTTTTTATGTGAGTAATAAAAGTAATGTTTTGAGGACACATACTTCTCCAGTTCAGATAAGAGGAATGATGCAAAAAAGTCCTCCATTGGCGTTCATCACTGGTGGAAAAGTTTATAGAAAAGATGATGATTCAACTCATTTGCCAATGTTCAATCAAATTGAAGGAATATATGTAGCTGAAGAGGTTACATTCGCTGAACTTAAAGATTTAATTTATAAGATTATTCATGCAATCTTTGGTGAAGAAACAAATATAAGATTTAGACCATCATATTTTCCATTTACTGAGCCATCAGCAGAAGTTGATATTCTATCAAAAGACCAAAAATGGTTGGAGATACTAGGATGTGGAATAGTAAATCCAATAGTTCTTGAAAATTGCAACATTGATTCTTCAAAATATAGTGGATTAGCTTTCGGTCTTGGCATCGAAAGAATAGCAATGCTTAAATACGAAATAAATGACATAAGAGAGATTTATAAATCAAACTTAGACTTTTTATCGCAATTTAAATGAAGATTCTTAAATATCATCTAAAAAAATTTATTAAACAAGATGTTAGTGACTCAGACTTATCAGAACTGTTTCTACAATTAGGTCATGAAAATGAATTTAATGATGAAATCTTTGATTTTGATATTACTCCTAACAGAGGCGATTGCTTATCAACATTAGGACTTGCAAGAGAGCTAAATAATCATCTTAAGGTTGATCTTAGTATAGAAAAATATGATAAAGAGATTAATAGCTTTGACCTTTCTTTTGTAAATAAATCTCCTGATAGCTGTCCTAGAATATCATTTCTCAAGGTTGAAATTGAAGATATATGCAATAACTATCAACCATATTTAGAAAAATATTTTAAAGAATTGAACCTAAAAAAAAATAACTTTTTCACAGATATTTCTAACTATCTCTCGTATGAGATTGGACAACCAACTCATTGTTATGACTTTTCAAAAATAAGTGGTCAAGTTTCACTAGAGGAGATATCAAGCCAAGAAAAATTTAAGACTATTTTAGGAAGCGAAATCAGTTTATCTGGCAAAAATCTCGTTTTTATTTGCAATAACTCCATTATCAATCTTGCTGGTTTAATGGGGGGAACTGAAACTGGGTGCAGTTCTGACACAAAAATAGCTCTTATCGAATGTGCATATTTTGAGCCTGAGTCTGTAATAGGAAAATCTGTGAAATATAATCTTAAATCAGATGCTGCCCATAAGTTTGAAAGAGGAACAGATCCGAACATTCACAACTTTGCTTTGAGAAGATTCCTTAAAATAGTTGAAGATCATTCTAAAATTAAGAGCGTAAAACTTTTTTCTAATAATTTAGAAGAAATTCAACCAGCCAAAATTAAAAATGATTTAAATAAAGTTGAATCGATTTTAGGTATTAATCTGGATCATAAAAAATATAAAAAAACATTAGAAAATCTTGGTTTTTCTTTTGGTGACTTTATTGTTGTGCCTTCATTCAGGTCGGATATAAATAATCTAAATGATATAAGCGAAGAAGTTGCAAGGATTATTGGTTATGATTCAATCAAACGAAAAGATTTCAAAACGGATTTACCATCAAGCACTAACAAAAATTATGAAATTGAGAACTTAAAATCCCTCTTGATAGATAATGGATTTTATGAATCAATCAGCTTCCCATTTTGTGAAAAATATGATGAAAATTCAATCAAAATTGACAATCCACTAGATTCTAATAAAGGCTTCATGAGGAGAGATCTAAAAGATTCATTGCTTGAAAAACTTATCTATAACGAAAAAAGACAAAAAGACAGCATTAAGTTTTTTGAAATATCAAGTATTTATTCATCAGAAAATGGCCAAACTAAAGTTGATGAGGTTCTTGGGATTATTGCATCTGGAAGGGTTGGAAGAAACTATAAAAACTTTAGCAAAATCATCAATTTAGATTTTTTTAAAACTATCATTGAAGAGATATTGATAGTAAATGCAGATAATATTGAGCAAATTCCGAGAAATTTGATAAACAGCAAGAGTAAACATCCGATCTTTTATTTTGAAATACCTACTAGGAAGTTAAACAAAAAACTATCTATTTCTGACTATAAATCGAAAGTTAGATTTCATGATACAAAGTATCATGAAATTTCGGAATATCCATCAACATTTAGAGATATATCTTTTGAAATTAATAATGAGGATTCGATCAATAATGTTATGAATTTTCTAGATAAATTTAGTCATCAACTTTTAAAAGAAAAATTTATTTTTGACTATTATGTTAACAATAAAATTAATAAGGTTAAGCTTGGCGTAAGATTGATCTTCCAATCTAATGAAAAAACTTTAACAGATTCAGAAGTAGATATAGTTTTTGATAATATAGTAAAATCAACAAAAAAGATTAGTGGTGTCGAAATACCAGGACTTTAAAATATGAGCAAGCTAAAATACTCGATTCTATTTGCATTTATATCAATATCTGTAGTTTCACAGCAGTATGATTCTAAATTTCTTGATAGCTTGCCAGAAAATATAAGGGATGACATTTTAGCTCAACAAGAACAGAAATTACTTAATGAGGAACCTCAGTATAGAAGACCCTCGTCTTTTATTGAAAAACCAAATGTAGATTCTAAGAGATTTGGTATAAATATTTTTTCAATGATGCAATCAACTTTTATGCCCCTAAATGAACCAAATTTTGATTCAGATTATATTTTAGATTTTGGTGATGTAATAAGGCTTCAATTAATAGGTCAGGGTCAAAGAAACTCAATAGATGACCTTCCCATTAACAGAGATGGGTCCATAAATCTCCCTGAGTTGGGAAAAATTTATGTTGCAGGCATATCCTTTGAAGAAGCTAGCAAACTAATTAAAGCAAATATTGAAAATTCTTTTATTGGTGTTGAATCATTTGTAACTCTTATTAATGTTCGAGACATACAGGTTATTGTTTCTGGAAATGTTTTTAATCCTGGTCCATATACACTAAATGGAAATTCGAATGTCTTTCATGCATTAAGTGTTTCTGGAGGCCCATCAGAGCTTGGAACTTTCAGAGATATTGATTTAATTAGGAGTGGCGAGGTAATTGAATCAATTGATCTTTATGACATTTTTATTAAAGGCAAAAGTTCTTTTGGAAAAAGACTTAGATCAGGAGATTTAATATTTGTAAAACCTGCAAAGAAACTGGTAGATATCTCTGGTTCAGTAAAAAGACCTGCTTTGTATGAATTAGATGATGGAGAAGGGTTTAATGAAATTCTTTTTTTTGCAAATGGTTTTACACCAAGCGCAGAAAAAAATGACATAGTTCTGAGGAGGATTGATAATAATTTAGTTAAATCAACAAAATTAGATCAAGAAAATTTTAAAAAGACTAAGCTCTTTGATGGGGATAGATTATATGTAGGAGGAATTTCTATTAAGAGTGTAACCGTATCTGGAGCTGTAAAAAATCCTGGAGTTTATACTCTTAATCCAAGTGATGGAATCTTTGAGTTGATTGTCAATGCAGGTGGATATACACAAAATGCCTATGAATTTGGTGGAATTTTATTAAATCAAAGTGCATTAGAGGTAGCTCGATACGCAAAAGATAGACTATATAAAGATTTTCTTAACTCACTAGTTGAGACTCAGACCTCTGTGGGTTCGGTAGATAGGGAGGCTGTTATTCCATTAGTTGAAGAAATTAAGGGAATGCCAGTGAGTGGGAGAATTTCTGCTGAATTTGATTTAGATAAAATCAATAGAAATAAGGTTCTAAATACCTTACTTCAAAATAATGATGAAGTAATAATCCCAGAAAGAGTAAATCATTTATATGTTTATGGTGAGGTTGCAAATGAGGGTGCAACAGCCTTTAACAGTAAAAATGATTTAATTTATTTTATCAATAATATGGGTGGATTTACTGAAAATGCTGATCAGACAAATATTTTTGTTCTCTCACCTGATGGAACAACACAAAGAGTAAGATCTAAAAATTTATTTAGAGATGGAAGACAAAATATTGAGCTTTATCCAGGTTCAATTATATTTATTCCTAGAAAATTCAATAATATATATGCATCACAAGTTATTCAATCATATGCAAGCATACTCGGCAATCTTGGTGTCACACTTGCTTCACTTTCAGTAATTAAAGACTGAACAAAAAAAGCATGAAAAGCAATGAAGTCTCTCTATTGCTGAGTTTTTTTTTCATCTTATTTACTTCATTAGATGTTCATGCAGATAGCTTTAAATATAATTATTATAATAATCATGGAGCTGTAGGACTCATTAACATACCAACTGCTCGCTTTTTTGAAGAAGAATCTCATGGAATAACCGCATACAATGGTTCGCCTGATCAAAAAATAACGATGACTTCATCTCCATACAATTGGCTTGAAGCATCATTTTTTTATATGAATTTAAAAAATGTTGAATTGTGCAGATCAAATGGACTGGGAGAGCGTTTTTGTCAGGGGTATAAAGATAAAGGTTTCAATTTAAAGCTTAAGCTAAAGGAAGAAGGAATTTTTCCTGCTATCGCTATTGGGATAAATGACCTTGCTGGAACTGGTTTTTACAGTTCAGAGTATGTAGTTGCTAGTTATGGAATTAAAAACCTTGACCTTCATTTAGGTTTAGGCTGGGGGAACTTGAATGGATCAAAAAATGATCTTAAAAATCCTTTTACATTTTTGTCAGACAGATTTGAGAATAGACCTGATGAAATTGGGGAAGGAGGGCAATTCCAACCTTCAAGATATTTTTCTGGTAAAAGTGCTTCACCATTTTTTGGAATATCGTATATTTTAAGAGACAATCTAACTCTAAAATTTGAAACTGATCCGACATTAATACCAGGTAAAGTTGGATATGAAGATTCAAATATAAGATTCTCTTTTGGCGCTAATTATGAAATAAATAAAAACTTTTCAATTGGAGTTTTTCAAGAAAGAAATAATTACTTTTCTGTTAGGTTTTCATATAAGAAGCAAAAAGAAATTAACAGATCAAGTCATAAGTATAAAACTGCAAAAACTTCTTCAAAGGATGATCGATTTACAAAACTTGTAAAAAATCTTGAGGAAAACGGCATTGGCGTTAATAAAATTATAGAAACCGCGGATTTCATTGGTCTCGAGCTGACTCAGTTTAGTCATCCAAATTTAGATGTTATTGAGGAAATCATTACATCAGCCAAAATTGATTCAGGAATCAAGAAAGACACAAAAACTGATCTTCGTATTGCTGATTTAAGTGTATCTTCAGATTTCGAGGAAAGTCTTGCTGATGGGTCAAATATCATTTATGAAAGAAAGAAAAGATCAAATTTTAATACTAAAAATAGAATTTCATTCAGGCCGTTTATAGCATCAAGGGAAGAATTTTTTAAGGGAGCAATTATGTTCGAAAATGACTCAGAACTGACAGTTAGGGATAATTTATTTTTGTCTTCAAATGTAAAATATTCAATTGCTGATAATTTTGATGATCTAACATTACCACCAGCTGATACCTATCCTGCTCAAGTAAGATCAGATGTTAAAGATTACTTAAGAAATTTTGATGATGGTCCTATAATTGGGCGAGCACAACTTGATTACTATATTTCACCAAAAAGAAATCATCATTTTCAATTTACAGGTGGGATTCTTGAGGAAATGTTTAATGGATATGGAATGGAATACCTTTATTTTGAAGATTCATCCAACTATGCTTTTGGCTTTGAAGTTTTTAAAGTAAAGAAGAGAGATTATGAGCTTAGATTAGGCACTCTTGATTACGAAAATATTACTGCTCACGCAAATTTTTATTATAGAAATTATTCATACATTCCATTTGATGCCAAAGTGTCATTTGGTGAGTATTTAGCTGGCGACTTAGGAGGTACATTTGAAATCTCAAGATCTTTCAAAAGCGGTCTTGAATTTGGAATATTTGCTACCTTTACTGATGTAACCTCAGAACAGTTTGGAGAGGGTAGCTTTGATAAAGGAATTTTTTTTAACATCCCTATTTTCTCTAACATGGTTAGTTACACTTGGAGACCTTTAACAAAGGATCCTGGAGCAAAATTAATTAGAAAAAATAATTTATATGATCTTCTTGTGAAGTTTAGACCTATTAACTGATTTAGGAGAAAGATAATTAATTACTAAAGTTTTTTAGTGCTAAAAAAACACACTTAATATTGAGCAAAATTGAAAAAAAATGCATAATTAGCTTTTAGAGGTATAAAAATGTATAGAAGCGCACAATCAATAACATTGGCTACAATACTAGTCATTTCATTTTCTATTTTTGCTCCTGCAGTTGCTGCAGAAGTTACTGAAAAGCAAATAGAGCAAATAACAACAAGGCTTGAAGGCTATAGTTCTGATGAACTTCTTGATAGAAGATATTTTTTACTTGCTGCTCTTGACGATGAGCAGTTGATAGATTGTGCTGGTGTTGTTAATGGCACTTCAGTCCTTAATGAAGATGGGGTATGTGAACAGCCTTCT
>MDTD01128693.1_pt1 | contig 26780 bp, 22 predicted proteins | sample 811221 | NCBI WGS metagenome assembly MDTD01 (sample SAMN05326646, study PRJNA326480) | marine metagenome | isolation source: seawater | place: Pacific Ocean: South West | collected 2011 | reverse complement strand
TTTTGATCCTTTGCCATCTGTTTTAATAACACCTGACTCTATCATTTCGTGATATAAATCGTTTCCTTCTCTGGTTCTTTCACCTACACCTGCAAATACTGAAAATCCTCCATGGGCCTTTGCAATATTATTTATGAGTTCCATTATTGTGACAGTTTTACCAACTCCAGCCCCACCAAATAAGCCAATTTTACCTCCCTTGGCGTATGGTGCTAATAAGTCTATAACTTTTATACCAGTTACGAGTTGTTCTGTTTCTGTTGCCTGATCAGTAAACTTTGGCGCAGGTCTATGTATTGGCCACCTTTCCTTTGTTTTTACATCCCCTTTTTCATCAATTGAGTCTCCAATTACATTTATAATTCTACCTAAAGTTTCGGGCCCAACAGGTACACTTATTGGGTTTCCAGTATTAACAACTTCATCTCCTCTTTTTAATCCCTCAGTCGCATCCATAGCTATTGTTCGTACGTCGTTTTCTCCTAAGTGTTGTGCAACTTCTAAGATTAATCTATTTCCCGAGTTGTTAGCCTCGAGTGCAGTATAAATTTCAGGCAAATCACTTTCAAAATTTACGTCTACAACTGCTCCAATTATTTGTGTTATTTTTCCTTTTTTACCCATAGTTATAAACTCTCCGCGCCTGATATAATTTCAATTAATTCTTTAGTAATTGAAGCTTGTCTGCTTCTATTATAATTTATTGTAAGCTTATCCACTAAATCACCAGCATTTCTAGTTGCATTATCCATTGCAGTCATTCTTGATCCCTGTTCGCTTGCTGCGTTTTCTAAAAAAGCATTAAATACTTGTGTAGATATATTTTTGGGAAGTAAATCCTCTAAAATTTCATCTTCATCGGGTTCAAATTCGTAATAAGAAACGTTTTCATCCTTGCTTATATCAGCTGAACTAATTTCTGTTGGAATAATTTGTTGAGCTTGAGGAATTTGTGTCATCACATTTTTAAAATTATTAAAAAATAAAATGCACTTATCAAATTCGTTGTCATTAAATAAATTTATAATTTCCCTGCCAATTACTTCTGCTTCAGAAAAAGTAATTTGTTTTTTATCTTTAAAACTAAACGTTTTAACTATATATTTACCGTATTCCTTTTTTATCTGATCAAGACCCTTAGACCCTACAGTTATTATTTTTAGATTCTTCCCTTCGCTGATAATTTTTTTAAAGTTAGTTTTAGCTAACTTGCATATATTTGAATTGAACCCTCCACATAAACCCCTGTCAGCAGTTAATACAACACACAAATACGTTTTATCATTTCCAGTGCCTACTAGTAACTTTGGAGCATTTTCATAATCATTTATTGATTTTGTCAGATTGAGAATAATATTTTGCATTTTTTTACCATACGGTCGCCCTTTTTCTGCGCTTTCTTGTGCTTTTCTTAATTTAGCAGCAGCTACCATTTTCATCGCTTTTGTAATTTTTTGGGTAGACTTAACACTTTTAATCCTTTTTTTTAGGTCATCTAAACTCGGCATTAATTTTTTCCTTTTTTATATTCTTCAATTATTTGAATTAAAATTTTTTCTGCATTTTCCTCTAGCTTGCCAGATGATTGGATTGAATCAATTATTTCAGGTTTCTCAGACTTAATTTTTTCAATAATATCCTTTTCGAATTTCTTGATATTTCCCAACTCTACGTCGTCGAGATAACCTTTTACACCTGTAAAAACTGATATTACTTGCTCAGCAACAGTCATTGGCGAATATTGATCTTGTTTTAAAAGTTCTGTTAGTTTAGATCCACGGTTCAATAGTTGTTGAGTAGAGGCATCTAAATCAGAGCCAAATTGAGCAAAAGCAGCCATTTCTCTATATTGAGCTAACTCTAACTTAATAGATCCAGCCACTTTTTTCATTGCTTTAGTTTGAGCAGCAGAGCCTACTCTTGATACTGATAAACCAACATTAACTGCTGGTCTTATTCCTTGATTAAATAATTCTGTTTCTAGAAATATTTGACCATCTGTTATCGAAATTACATTAGTAGGAATATAAGCGGAAACATCACCTGCTTGAGTTTCAATTATTGGTAAAGCTGTTAATGAGCCTCCACCACTTTTTTCACTAAGTTTAGCAGCTCTTTCTAAAAGTCTACTGTGTAAATAAAAAACGTCTCCTGGATATGCTTCTCTTCCAGGTGGTCGCCTTAAAAGTAAAGACATTTGTCTGTAAGCAACTGCTTGTTTTGATAAATCGTCGTATACAATTAAAGCATGCATACCGTTATCTCTGAAATATTCACCAATTGTGCATCCTGTATAAGGCGCAAGAAATTGTAATGGTGCAGAATCTGATGCTGTTGCAGCAACAATAGTAGTGTACTTTAAAGCACCAGCTTCTTCCAGAGTTTTTGTTATCTGAGCAACTGTCGATCTTTTTTGTCCTATCGCTACATAAACACAATATAGTTTTTTTTTCTCATCCGAAGATTCGTTAATGTTTTTTTGATTTATAATTGCATCTATTGCAACTGCTGTTTTTCCAGTTTGCCTATCTCCTATAATTAATTCCCTTTGTCCTCTTCCGATAGGAATAAGAGAGTCAATAGATTTTAATCCAGTCTGCATGGGTTCATTAACAGATTGTCTTGGAATTATACCAGGCGCTTTTACTTCAACACGTTTTCTGTTTTTTGCTGAAAGCGGACCTTTTCCATCAATTGGATTACCTAAACCATCTACAACTCTACCCAATAGTTCTTTTCCAACCGGTACATCAACAATTGCATTTGTTCTTTTAATTGTGTCGCCTTCTTTTATATTCCTATCATCTCCAAAAATAACAACACCAACGTTATCGTTTTCTAAGTTAAGTGCCATTCCCTTAGAGCCGTCTTCAAACTCTACCATTTCACCAGCTTGGACATTATCCAAGCCATAAACACGTGCGATTCCATCTCCGACAGAAAGAACCTTACCAATCTCTGAAATTTCGGCTTTTTCTCCAAAATTTTTAATTTGATCTTTTAATAATTTTGTTATTTCTGAGGGATTCAATGTCATACTAATCTTCTAACATCGCTTGTTCGTATTTTTTTAGCTTATTTTTAATTGAAGTATCAATCATAAAACTTCCTAGTTGTAATTTTAATCCACCAATTAATTCTTTATCGACTTCATAGTCAAATCTTATTATTGACCCCATTGATTGTGATAAGTCTTTGCTAATAGCATCTAACTCATCTTTTGATAATTCTTTTGATGAAATTAATGATGCTTTTATCTCGCCCCTTTTTTTTGAACATAATCTAAGAAAATTTTCTAAAATTTTGATTACAAAAAATATTCTCCTTTTTTCAACAATTAACAAGAGAAAGTTTTTAAAATCTTTAGAAAATAAAAGTTTCTCTGCTAATATATTTATAGCATTATTATGAATGTTAATTTTTTGAGTGGGGTCTTTTAGGAAATTTGCAATCTCATAGCTAGAATTTAAAAGCACTAGAAATTTTTTTACATCACTTTCCGTTTTATCTAGTTCATTTGAGTCTTTAGCTGCCTCAAATAGGGCACGCGAATACCTTTCTGAAGTTTCAGTTGAGAAAGATTTGTTTGTGCTCATTTTTGTAATTAGATCTTATTGTGAAATAATGTTGTGGTCGTATCATAAGAGTAAATCACGATCAAGTTGCCAATTTTGGATCTATCTGAAATCGATGGGATCTACATCAACCGTGAGTTTAATTTTTGATGAGATTTTAAGCCTATTTAGTACACTTGTTATTTTTTTTTGCATTAGATTTTGATTGTTAAACCTAATTAATAATCTAGTTCTAAAATGTTTTTTAATTTTTAACAACGGAGAGTCGACTGGTCCTAATACATCGATATCTTTAACTTGACTTAGTTTGGTTTTAATTTCTTTTGCCCCTTGAATGCTTAAACTCCTATCTTTTGATGAAATAATTAATGCTATTAATCTGATAAAAGGTGGTAATTTATTTTTTTCTCTAAGCAAAAGCTCTTTTTTTAAAAATTCTTCAGATTTGTTTTTAATTAGATTATTAAGTGTCAAGTTGTCAGGAGTTAAAGTTTGGTAAATTATTAGAGACTCGGAACTAAATCTTCCAGCTCTTCCACTCAACTGATGGTAAAGTTGGATGTTTTTTTCTGTTGTTCTTAAATCATAACCTCGACCTGAGAAATCAGCATCTATAACTACAATACAATTAAGTTTAGGAAAATTAAAACCTTTTGAAATCATTTGAGTGCCGACTAAAATATCAATTTCATTTTCTTTTATTTTTTCAAATAAGTTTTTAGTATTTTTTTTTTTCTTTTAAATAATCACTAGAAAAAATGCTAATTTTTTTGTTTGGGAATATTTTTTTAGTTTCCTCATAAATTTTCTCTACTCCAGGTCCATACATAACAAATTCACAATCACCATGAACTTTGCATTTAAATTTTAATTCTTTTTCAAATGAACAATGATGACAAATAGCTCTATTATTAATTTTGTGAAAGGTTAAGTATAGTGAACAATTAGAGCAAACCATTTTAAAACCACAATATTTGCAAATTAAATAAGGAGCGTAGCCTCTTCTATTTATAAAAAAAAGAACTTGTTCACCTTTTTCTAAATATTTTTTAACATAATCTACTGTTTCATTTGCAATAAAATTTTTTTTTATTTCTTTAAGATTTAAATTTATTATTTTTGTTTCTGGTAAAGGAAAATCTTTAAATCTTTTAAACAGTTGTACGTGTCTATATTTTTTTTTTTGGATATTATTATATGTTTCAATAGATGGAACAGAAGTAACAAGATGTATTGGAATTTTTTGGAAATTTGCTCTTGATATAGCCATATCTCTGGCATTGTAAATTACACCCTCATCTTGTTTGTATGAAGAGTCATGTTCCTCATCGACAATTATTATTCCAAGTTTTTTAAAAGGAAGAAGTAATGCAGATCTTGCTCCTATTAAAACTTTAATATCATTGTTAATAATTCCTTTCCAAATAATTCTCTTTTGTTTTGGAGTAATTTTTGAATGCCATATAGCTGGTTCAAATCCAAAAAATTCTTCAAATCTGGATTTAAAATCATTTGTTAAAAATATTTCGGGTAATAAAACTAATGCTTGAGAATTATTCTCTATAATTTTCTTTATCCTCTCAAAATATACTAGTGTCTTGCCTGAACCAGTTGTGCCTTGAAGAACTGATACATCAAATTTATTATTCTCTTTTTCCAAAAATTTGAGAGCTTTTAATTGTTCGTCGTTGAGTTTAAAAGTAAATTTTTTTGTTTTTTTTATTTTAAATGGATGATCTTTAATTCTTATGAATTTATTAGTACCTCCTATTACCATCTTTAATACAAGACCTATTGGAACCATATTGTAGTTGGAAAACCATTCTATAAAATCAATTAATTTTTTATCAATTGAATATTGAGTTTGATTGCTTATGTCTTTGATAATGATATTTTTTGGCTCTGAATAATTGTTTTTCCAAATCACGCCAATTTCTTTTTTTGATCCGAACGGCACTTCTACCAAATTTCCAATTTTGTTGTGCTCTAATGTGTTATAGGTAAAAGGATAATTGAAGATTTTTGGCAGCAAAACTTGTGCTTTCATACTTTAATAGTATTAGATTTATTTTTAATTAAAAATGAATTGGTCTTTTATCAACAGCTAATGCTGCTTCTTTTATCGCTTCCGTATGAGTCGGATGAGCATGGCATGTTCTGGCTATATCTTCAGAACTTGCTCCGAATTCCATTGCTAATGCCATTTCTGCAATCATATCGCCGCAGTGAGGACCAATAATATGAACTCCTAAAACTTTGTCAGTACTGCCGTCTGCTAATATCTTCACAAACCCGTCTGTTTCATTATTTACCTTTGCTCTCGAGTTTGCCATAAAAGGAAATTTACCCACTTTATATTGAATATTTTCCTCTTTTAACTGTTCTTCAGTTTTACCTACTGTAGCTACTTCGGGTGCAGTGTAGATTACACCAGGTATCACATCATAATTAACATGTCCGGCTTGACCAGCTAAAATTTCGGCAACCGCTATACCTTCTTCTTCAGCCTTATGCGCTAGCATAGGTCCTTTAATAACATCTCCTATTGCATAGATATTTTTTATTGAGGTCTGTAATTTTTCGTTTACTTCAACTCTTCCTTTTTTATCTTTCTTAACACCTATCTTACTTAAATTTAGTCCTTCAGTGTAGGGCTTTCTACCAACTGATACTAATACCTTATCAAATTTAAAAGTTTCATTTTTTGAATTTTTTAAATCTGTAAAGTCTATTGATACTCCATCACTGATATTTTTTACAGAATTGACCTTAGAACCCATCCTAAATTTAATACCCTGTTTAGTCAGTATTTTTTGAAATTCATTAGATATTTCTCTATCCATACCAGGTGTAATGTGATCAAGATATTCAATTACAGTTACCTCAGATCCTAATCTCGACCATACTGAACCCATTTCTAATCCAATATAACCTCCGCCAATGACTGCTAATTTTTTAGGAACTTTGTTCAAAGACAATGCCCCAGTTGATGAGATTATATTTTTCTCATCTATGTTTATTCCAGGTAAAGAAGTTGCTTCTGATCCTGTTGCAATAACTATATTTTTAGCCTTATAATTTGATTTTTTATTATTGTCATACACTACTATATCATTTTTTGAAAAAAGAACTCCTTTGCCTTTAATATAAGTAACTTTATTTTTTTTAAATAAAAATTCTACACCTTTGGTTAGCACTTGAATTGATTTATTTTTATTCGACATCATTTTATCAATGTTTAATTTGATACCATCTATTTCAATGCCCTGTTGATTAAAATCTTTTTTTGCTTTGTGAAAATTTTCTGACAGATTTAATAAACTTTTTGACGGAATGCATCCAACATTCAAGCAAGTGCCTCCTAAAGCGCCACGCGACTCTACACAAGCAGTTTTTAAACCAAGTTGCGCAGCTCTGATAGCGCAGACATAGCCTCCGGGACCACCACCAATTACTACTAAGTCAAAATTATCCATTTTAAATATTTAAAAATAGTCTCTTAGGTTGTTCTAGTGATTCTTTAACAATTTTCAAAAAAGAGACTGCTTCTTTTCCATCAATAATTCTATGATCATAAGACAAAGCCAGATACATAACTGGTCTCACTTCAATATTTCCATTTATAACAATTGGCCTTTTCACTATATTGTGCATTCCTAATACTGCCGATTGAGGTGGATTTAATATTGGAGTTGAAAGCATTGATCCGTAAATACCTCCATTGGTAATTGTAAATGTTCCCCCTTGTAAATCCTCAATAGTGATTTTACCATCTCTGGCCTTTTGCCCTAAATCACCGATATTTTTTTCAATATCTGCAAATGACATCTGGTCTGTTTCTCTAAGCACAGGTACTACTAAGCCTCTATCAGTTCCAACAGCTATACTTATATTGTAATAATTTTTATAAACTATTTCATCACCTTGAATTTCTGCATTAATTGAGGGAAAGTTTTTTAGTCCAATTACACAAGCTTTAACAAAAAAGGACATGAATCCTAGTTTAACACCATAATTATTTTGAAATTCATCTTTGTATTGATTTCGCATTGTTATTACCTCGCTCATATCAATTTCATTAAAAGTAGTTAACATTGCTGCATTTTCTTGAGCCTCTTTAAGTCTTTTAGCAATTGTTAGTCTTAATCTAGTCATTTTAACTCTTTCTTCCGGGCCATATTTTATTTTTCTCTCTGATGGAGATGGTTTTATACCCATTAAACTCATAATATCTTCTTTTAAAATTATTCCATTTTTTCCAGAGCCCTCTATATTATTGATGTCAATATTGGCTTCATTTGCCATTTTTCTTGCTGCTGGGGAAATTTTTTTTTCTCTTTTCATTTGATTTGTTTTTTTATTTAAATCTTTTTCTTCATGCAATTCTTCTAAGATTAGAGGTTCATCCTCAGGAATTTCTTTTTCTAATTTAAGAATATCTTCTTTTATTGTAGGCTTAACTATTTTTTTCGGTATTTTCTTTTTATCTTCGTCAAACAACTTTGGTTCTTCCTTTATTTCTTTTTTAGGTGGGCTATAATTTTTTATTTCTTTTGGTTGGCTTTTCTCTGCAAGATTGTTTTTACTAATAGTTCCTAATAAAGATCCTACATTTACGGTTTCGCCTTCTTTTACAGCTATACTCCCTAATACTCCATTTGATGGTGAAGGGACTTCAACGTTGACCTTGTCTGTTTCTAGTTCCACTATTGGCTCATCCGCAGTAACTTTATCGCCTTGGGTTTTGAGCCATTTTGATACAGTGGCTTCTGTAACTGATTCTCCTAGCGTTGGAACTGTAATTTTTTCTGACATTTAATCTTTAAGTATCTTTTCTAATATTTCTTTTTGTTGTGCAAGATGTTTGTTGGCATTTCCAGTCGCAGTGGAAGAAGATGCCTTTCTGCCCACATATTTAACGTTGATATCTCTGAAATTAATCATTTCTAGAGTTCTCTCAATATAATTTCTGACTGTATTCCATGCGCCCATATTTTTTGGTTCTTCTTGGCACCATATAAATTCTGAGTTGATATATCTCTTTAGTACGTTAGCTAATGTTTTAGCAGGAAAAGGATATAACTGCTCCAAACGTACGAAAACAATATTATCATTTTTACTCTTTTCTCTTGCATCGATTAAGTCATAATAAATTTTTCCTGAACACAAAACTACTTTTTTAATCTTTTTATCTTTTTGTAATTGAATTAATTTATTATGTTTTAAATATGCATCGTCTTCTAAAACTCTATGGAAGGAACTTTTAGAAGTAAATTCTGATACGTCTGAAACACATCTTTTGTGCCTTAATAAAGACTTAGGTGTCATTATTATGAGAGGTTTTCTAAATTCTCTATGCATCTGCCTTCTTAAAACATGGAAATAATTTGAGGGAGTTGTACAATTAACTACTTGAATATTTTCACCTGCACAAAGTTGTAGAAATCTTTCTAGTCTTGCAGATGAGTGTTCTGGCCCTTGCCCTTCATATCCATGAGGAAGTAACATTACTAAGCCACTAGCTCTACCCCATTTTGACTCAGATGACGTGATAAATTGATCTATGATTACTTGACCGCCGTTAGCAAAATCACCAAACTGAGCTTCCCATAAAACCAATGTTTCAGGTTCAGATAACGAATAGCCAAACTCAAATCCTAAAACTGCTAGCTCAGATAATAAACTGTCTATTACCTCAAATTTCATTTGATCTTTTTCAATATTGTTAGCTGGTATATATCTGTCGTGATTTTCTTGATTTCTCAAAATCGCATGTCTTTGACTAAATGTTCCCCTACCAGAATCTTGGCCAGATAATCTAACAGAAAATCCCTCGGTAAGTAAAGTTCCTATTGCTAAACTTTCAGCTGATGACCAATCTATTTTGCCTGATAAAAACATTTGTTTTCTTAGTTCAAAAATTCTTATAAGGGTTTTGTGGGCATTAAAATTTGGTGGTATGTTAAAAACTTTCTTCGCAACCTTTTTTAATTTATCTAAATCAATTCCACTCACTCCGCGCTTATCTTTACCTAAGCCTGGTTTGAATCTAGACCAAGCGCCATCAAACCATTTTAATTCTGATTTATAATTTTTTGACGTTTCAAATTCTTTTTCGAGAAAATTTTTAAAACCTACTTTATCTTTTTGTAGTTTTTCATTTGATGTTAATCCCTCTTCAATTAATTTTTTTCCATAAAATGTAAGAGTAGATGGGTGAGATTTAATCTTTTTATACATAATGGGTTGAGTGAAAGATGGTTCATCACCTTCATTATGACCATATCTTCTGTAACAGACCATATCTATAACTACATCACGATTAAATTTTTGTCTGTACTCAGTTGCGATCTTTGCGCAATGCACTACTGCTTCTGGGTCATCGCCATTCACATGAAAGATTGGAGCTTGAGCAGTCTTTGCTACGTCTGATGGATATGGAGAAGATCTGGCAAATCGAGGAGCGGTAGTAAAACCAATCTGATTATTTACAATTATATGAATAGTTCCTCCTATGTTGTGCCCTGGTAGTCCTGACATAGCAAAACATTCAGCTACAATACCTTGACCTGCAAATGCAGCGTCACCATGCATTAAAACCGGAATTACTTTTTTTCTCTCTTTATCATTATGAAAGAATTGTTTAGCTCTTACTTGTCCTAAAACTACTGGATTAACAGCTTCTAAATGAGATGGGTTATCCGTCAGACTGATATGAACTGAGTTCCCATCGAATTCTCTATTAGAAGAAGCTCCAAGATGATATTTAACATCTCCTTCAAAATATTTACTTGCATTAACTGTTTTTCCAAAAAACTCACTGAAAATTGCCCTAAATGGTTTTCCCATAACGTTAGCCAAAACATTTAATCTTCCTCTATGTGGCATTCCAATTTTAATCTCTTTAGCACCAAGACCTCCACCTCGTTTTATAATTTGTTCTAACGCCGGAATGAGTGACTCTCCACCGTCTAGACCGAATCTTTTTGTACCAACAAATTTTACATGTAAATATTTTTCAAAACCTTCGGCCTGTATAATTTTATTTAAAATTGCTTTTTTTCCATTTTCAGTGAAAAAAATATTCTTTTCAGGTCCCTCAATCCTATTTCTGATCCATGCTTTTTCATCTGGGTCTCCCATATGCATAAACTCATAACCAATAGTTGAGCAGTACGTCTTTTTTAAAATCTTAAGAATTTGATTTAAATCTGCATATTGGAGCCCAAGAACTCCATCTAAGAATATTTTTCTATCATAATCTTTTTTGGTAAATCCATAGGATTCTGGTTTAAGCTCAGGATGTTCTTTTTTTTTTGAATTGATAAAGGGTCTAAATTAGCGATTAAATGACCTCTAATTCTATATGCTCTTATTAACATTATAGCTCGCACAGAGTCTTTTGATGCTTCTTTTATTGAACTTAGATTAAAGTTTTGATCACTATCGTTGCCAATTGTTTTAGAAGGTATTTTTTTTTCAGTGATTTTAATTTTTTTATCTGGTGACCAACTTGGCCCATTTAAATCATTTAAAACTAATTTTTCATCCTCACTTAAACCGTCAAAGAATTTTTTCCATCCCTCTGGTAAAGATTGTGGATCTGATAAATAGTCGGAATAAAATTGATTTATAAATTCAGAATTAATACCCGACAAAAAAGACGTTTTTTTAAAAGTAATATTATTATCTGAAGAAGACATTAATTTATTCTAACACAAATTGAAAAAAATCAACTATTTAGTTTGTCAAACAATGTTTTTCCTATATCAGCTGGAGATTTGGATATCGTTATTCCTGCAGATTTCATTATCTCAATTTTATCCCCTGCGCCTCCTTTACCGCCTGCAATGATTGCTCCTGCGTGACCCATGCGTCTTCCAGGAGGGGCTGTTAATCCAGCTATAAAGCCAACCATAGGTTTTTTTGTTTTTTCCCTTTTAATAAATTCAGCTGCCTCTTCCTCAGCTGATCCCCCAATTTCTCCTATCATTGCAATAGATTTTGTCTCATCATCTTTTAAAAAAAGTTCAAGACAGTCGATAAAATTAGTTCCATTAATAGGGTCACCTCCAATTCCTATACAAGTTGATTGTCCCAAGCCATTAGCAGAGGTCTGGGCAACAGCTTCATAGGTTAAAGTACCCGATCTGGAAACTATACCAACTGAACCTTTTTGGTGAATATTACCTGGCATTATTCCAATTTTACATTCATCAGGTGTAATAATTCCAGGACAGTTTGGTCCAATAAGCCTAGATTTACTTTTCTTCAAGACTTTTTTCACTTTAAGCATGTCTAGAACTGGAATTCCTTCGGTAATACAAACGACTAAATCTAACTTTGCTTCTACAGCTTCTATTATTGCCTCTGCAGCAAATTTTGGTGGAACATATATCATCGAAGCATTTGCAGAAGTTTTTTCTTTGGCCTCTTGCACAGAATCAAAAACAGGTAAATTTAAATGTTTTTGTCCTCCTTTTTTCGGGGTTACTCCTCCAACTAATTTTGTTCCATATTTTAATGCTTGCTCTGAATGAAAGGTTCCATGTTTTCCAGTAAAACCTTGGCAAATAACTTTTGTCTCTTTGTTAACAAGAATTGACATTAGCTAACAACCTCAACAATTTTTTTTGCTGCATCATTTAAATCAGATGCTGACAAAATTTTCAGGTTTGAATTATTTAAAATTTCTTTTCCTTCTTTAAAGTTTGTTCCAGCTAATCTCACGACTAGTGGCACTGAGAGATTCACTTGTTTAGCTGCTTCAACTACTCCTTGAGCAAGAACATCGCATCGCATAATCCCACCAAAAATATTAATTAATATTCCTTTTACATTTTTGTCAGCTAAGATTAATTTAAAAGCTGCAGTTACCTTTTCTTTTGTTGCGCCTCCTCCAACATCTAAAAAATTCGCTGGCTCTTTACCATATAATTTTATTATATCCATTGTTGCCATTGCTAGACCTGCTCCATTTACCATGCAACCAATTGTTCCATTAAGTTTTATGTATGCTAAGTCATTCTTGCTAGCTTCAATTTCAGCAGGATCTTCTTCATTTAAATCTCTTAATTTTAAAATTTCTGGTCTTCTATATATCGCATTATCATCAAAATTCATTTTTGCATCTAAACAAATAATTTTTTCATCTTTAGTTATAATTAAAGGATTAATTTCTATTAGGTTAGCATCTTTTTGTATAATTATTTGGTATAGAGATTTAATTAATTTCTTTAAATTTGGAATTTGATTTTTTTTTAAATTAAAAATCGAAATAACTTTATCTATTTCCTCATCGTTTGGTCCTTCTTTTGTAAAATCTACTTTATTAGTAATTATTTTATTTGGTTTCTCAGAGGCAACCTTTTCTATATCCATCCCCCCCTCTGTACTACTAATAAAAGCAATTTTAGAGGTCTCTCTATCAATCAAACATGATAAATAAAACTCTTTAGATATTTCAGAGGCCTCTTCGATATAAAGTCTCTTTACCTCTTTACCTTCGGGTCCGGTTTGGTGAGTGACAAGAGTTATTCCCATCATCTTACTTGCTTCTTGTTCTAACTCAGATGTATCTTTAATTAATTTTACTCCTCCAGCTTTTCCTCTACCTCCAGCGTGAATTTGGGCTTTCAAAACATATTTACCATTTTTTAAATTTGAAATTTTTTCCTTGATTTCCTCTTTCGAATAAATAACGATACCATTAGAAACTGGAGCTCCAAATTCTTTCAGTAAATCCTTTGCTTGATGTTCATGAATATTCATTTTCAAAAGCTTATATATTAAAAATACTGTTAATTCACTATTATATAATTATGCTTGTTAGTATAAATTTTCCAATCTGCACGTTTTTTTTAATTTAAATTTTAAAGTAATTTCATTTAATTTTTTTTCATCAAAGCATTCACGATTTATATATCTAAAAATTTCACTAGGTTGAACAGGGTAAATTATTAGAATAGAATCAATTTTTTTACTTTCAATAAAATTAATCAAATAATTTTTATAATTTCTGTAATATCTATTATTTTGAACTGGATAGGCTCCGCCATTAGAAATATACCACCTGCTTGGTGAATTTGAATTTTCTTCGAGAGCCGCAGAAAAAAAAGTATAATTTGTAACAATCATTTTTTTATCATTAGATTTCTTTATTAATTTTAGAGTATTAATAATCAATTTTTTTTCTAATATTGGATTATCTTTATACTCACGAGTAATCCAATTAAGACCATAAAGTTTTTTATCAATTTCTTTTGCATCTATTGCTAAATTTATATTAACATTTACCAATTCATGAAATTTTCTATTCTCATTATATCTTAAATGGTATTTTCCAGCTAAAAAAATACACAAGATCATAACAGCTAAAATTAAAAATGGTTTTTTCTTATATTTCAAATCATTTATGTGAGAATGTAAAAATGAACCTAAAATAGGTATTAAAAATAAAATAAATAATTGATTCTGAGTATTAATTTGATGAAAAATAAGACTTAAAGAAAAACCAAAAAGACTAATAAAAATTAAAAAATTATTATTAAATAAATATTTTTTAGAGGAAATTGCCATGACTATATTATAAATTGTTATTGGAATTAAAAAAAAATAGATAAACTTAAAATTTAGTACAAGGTTCCTGAAAGAAAAAGAAATATCCTGAAATCTATTTTCAGCAATCGTCATCGGAAATAAAATATATTGTTCAATTACTTGTGTTAATGGAATTTGTTCTAAAGAAATAAATATATATACAAAAATTAAGAAAATTATTGAGGATAAAACATATGATAAAATAATTTCATTATTTTTTTTATCAATGAAAAAATATACAATCGAAGATGTCAAAATAGATAACAAAACATAAACGGTTGGAGCAGATTTTGTAAAAAAAGAAAATCCTATTAAAATTGGAACATAAAAAAAGAATTTTTTCTTCTTATATAAAACTCCAAAAATGAAACAATAAACCGCTGCTAAGCAAATAAGAGAAGCATGATTATCGACATATAAAGTTCCTGAAGTTGTATAAGCTAACAAAGCAAAAATTAATGAGTAAAAAAAACTATAAATAATTCCGATATTTAAATTTTTTATAAAAAAAAAGGTCATTAATGTAAGAATGCTATTAATTAAAGACGCATGAAAAATATAAATTTGAAAACTTACTCCAAATAACTTGAAAAAAATCGATTGTATATAATCGATAAACACTCCTGACACGGCCCAGTAATCACGAAAAGGGGCATCACCTTGTAAAATTCTGTAAGCAGTATCAAAATAAGCAAAACTCTCGACAGGAAATACTCCTTTGTTTCCATAAATCTGATTTATTGATAAACTAAATAAAATAAGAATTAGTATTAAAAAATTTTGATTGTACAGAATTTTTTTATTAAACATCTCTAGATAGATTTAATTTAAGAATAATTATATACTTTAATAATATGAAATCTCAAACAAATTTACATCTAAACTGGACGAATAATAAGCAAATCAAAACAAATGTTATTAAACCAAAAAATTTATACAGTTTAAAAAAAGCAATAGATAAAAAAAGATATATTGCTGCCGGTAATCACAGATCATATGGAGATATGGCAATAAGTAAACATAATATAATTTCAATGAAAAAATTTAATAAAATATTAAAATTTGATAAAAAAAAAGGTGTTATTGAAGTTCAAAGTGGAACTTTGCTTATCGATATTTTAAAAAAAATAATTAATAAAGGTTGGTTTTTTCCTGTTACACCTGGAACAAAATATGTGACTGTTGGTGGAATGATTGCAAATAATATACATGGGAAAAATACAAGGAAAAATCAAATTAAACACTACATACAAGAATTTGAAATAATTTTAGAAAATAAAAAGATTGTTAAATGTTCTAGAAATAAAAACAAAAAAATTTTTGACTTAACAGTTGGTGGTTTTGGATTAACTGGAATTATTCTATCTGCTAAAATAAAACTTCGAAAGATAAATTCTTCCTATATTTATCAAAAAATAGAAAAATTTAGAAATTATGATCAATTGTTTTTACATCTAAAGAAAATGAGAAAATATAGCTATTACGTAAGTTGGATAAACAGTTTTGATGTCTATTCAATAAAAGGTTTGTCTTATTTCGGAGATCATTATGAAAAAAGTAAAAAAAAAGAGATTAGTTTTAATGATAAAAAATTATCCATTATTTACTATCTTTTTTTAAAGATTTTTTCCCAAAATTATTATGGGACAAAAATTTTAAATTTTTTCTATATGTTTATAAAAGGAAATTTCTACAAACGGGAAACAAATTTAAATAATTTTTTCTACCCACAGGATAATTTTACAGATTGGAATAAAATTTACGGAAAAAAAGGTTTTATAGAAATTCAATTTTTAATAGATAAGAATAATTTTAAAAATCTGATGGAGGAAATATCAAATTTTCTTAAAAATAATAAGATTTTTAGTCCGCTAATTGTAATTAAAAATTTAAATGAAAAAGGATCTTATTTAAACTTTTGTGGTAATGGGATATCAATATCTATGGATATTCCTATTGATAAAAAATTTAATTTGATCGAAAAATTTTTTAATAGTCTTTTTATTAAATATAAATGTACTCTTAACTTAGCAAAAGACTCTATTGTGGAATCAAATTTTTTTAAAAAAAATAAAAATTACATTAAATTTAAAAAAGACCTAAATTTATTAAAAAGAAAAAAAATTAGTTCTATTTTTTCAACTAGGTTGGAAATGTAAATGAAAAAAATAGTAATATATGGCGGCTCTTCATTAATATCTATTGAACTTATTAAGATACTAAATATGAGAACCGATAAGTTTTTTATATTTTGTAGAAATAAAGATACTTTTATTAATCAAATTCAACAATTAAATATTGATGAAAATAAATTTCATATTTTTCAAACAGAGTTAGAAAACTTAAAAGATAATTTAGATAATGTAGCAACTATTGATAACATTAATGAATTATATTGGGTAGCTGGATACACTGGTGATCCTTCAACTGAAATTCAGGACCCTGAAATTTGTAAAAAAAATATTGAAATTAATTTTCTCCATCCAATTATTATTATAAATAAATTAATTGAAAAAATGTTATTAGATGGAAGTTCTTCTATTGCTGTAATTACATCTGTTGCAGGCTTGAGAGGAAGGTCAAAAAATATGTTTTACGGAAGTGCTAAATCAGCTTTGATATCTTACCTTTCTGGAATAAGACAAAGATTTGACGGAAAAATCAACGTTACAACTGTAATACCTGGATACGTGAGAACAGCAAAATTTAATATAACTACTTATAAGTTTTTGATTTCTGAACCAGATAAATTAGCGAGAAAAATTGTTGACGCTGTTAATAATAAAAAAGAAATTATATATTCTAGTTTCCTGTGGAAGTTAATTATGAGTATTATTAAAATAATTCCTGAAAAAATTTTTAAAAAACTGAGATTTTAGCTTAAGCTTTTGTCAATTTTTTTTGCCGCTTCAAAAAGCTCTCTAACTGCTTCAATTGAGATTTTAAAATTTTTCTTTTCCTCTTCCGAAAGATTAAGTTCAATAATTTTTTCTACTCCGTTTTTGCCTATTAAAACTGGAACTCCTGCATAAATATTTTTAAATCCGTATTCTCCATTCAAGCTTACAGCACAAGGTAATTGCTTCTTTAAATCTTTTAAATAGCTTTCAGCCATTTCAACTCCTGAAGCAGCTGGCGCGTAAAAAGCTGAACCTTTTTCCAAATATTTTACTATTTCTGCTCCACCTTTTTTAGTTCTTTCAACTATTTCATTTAATTTTTCTTCAGTTATCCTGTTATCTTTAATCAGCTCTTTAATTTTTTTTCCATTGATTTCTGTAGAACCGAGCATTGCTACCATGCTATCTCCATGGCCGCCAAGTACGAAAGACTTAATTTTACCAACTGGTACGTTCAATTCTTGAGATAAAAAATAAATAAATCTTGATGAATCCAAAATTCCAGCCATTCCTACAATTTTATTTTTTGGTAACCCAGAATATTGCTGCAAAGCCATTACAATTACATCAAGTGGATTTGTAATGCATATTACAAATGCATTTGGGGACGTATTTTTAATTCCTTCTGCAACTTGTTTAATAATTTTAAGATTGATACCAAGTAAATCATCTCTGGTCATTCCTGGCTTTCTTGGTACACCCGCAGTGATAATAATTACATCTGAATTTTTTGTATCTTCATACTTATCAGTACCTATTAATCTTATATTAAAATTATTAATTGGAGATGATTGAGCTATATCCAATGCCTTACCTTTTGCTAAACCTGCTGCTACATCAAATAACACCACATCACCAAGCTCCTTTAATGCGATTAGATGGGCAAGTGTTCCTCCGATTTGACCAGCACCTATAAGGGTAATTTTTTTTTTCATATTTTTTTATTTTAAAGTTGGCATCACAAATTCTGGGTCGGACTTCACACCAGAGGGCCATCTTGAAGTAATAGTTTTTAATTTTGTATAAAATCTTACACCCTCAGGTCCATGCATGTGATGATCACCAAACAAAGACCGTTTCCATCCTCCAAAGCTATGAAAAGCCATTGGAACAGGAATTGGAATATTTATACCAACCATTCCTATCTTAGCTTTACTTGAAAAAGTTCTACCAGAATTACCATCTCGAGTAAAAATACTAACTCCATTTCCAAATTCATGATCATTGACTAATTTAAGTGCTTCCTCGAAATTCTTCGCTCTCACTACAGATAATACTGGACCAAAAATTTCTTCTTTATAGATTCTCATATCTTTAGTAACGTTATCAAATAAACATCCACCAATATAATATCCATTTTCATAACCTTGAATTTTGAAATTTCTGCCATCTACAACCAGTTTAGCGCCTTCTTTAACGCCTATGTCCACGTATCCTTTAACTTTTTCCAAATGTTGTTTTGTTACCAAAGGTCCCATTTCTGAATTTTTATCCATACCAGGCCCAACTTTTAAAGATTCGACTTTTTTTGCTAAAGAATCAACTAATTTATCTGCAATTTCTCCTACAGCAACAGCAACGGATTGTGCCATACATCTTTCTCCAGCTGATCCATAGGCAGCGCCCATTAATCCATTTACCGCTTGTTCTAAATCACAATCAGGCATCACTACACAATGATTTTTAGCTCCACCCAAAGCTTGAACTCTTTTTTCATTTTTAGCACAGTTTTCATAAATATATTTTGCTATTGGAGTAGAGCCTACAAAACTCATCGCTACTACATCTTTATTATTTATTAAAGCATCAACTGCTTCCTTATCGCCATTTACAACATTAAAAACTCCGTCAGGTAAACCCGCCTCTTTCAACAGCTCAGCTAATCTTATCGAGCAAGAAGGGTCTTTTTCTGATGGCTTTAAAACAAAAGTATTGCCGCAAGCTATAGCCATCGGGAACATCCACATTGGAACCATTGCTGGAAAATTAAATGGAGTAATGCCAGCACATACACCTAAAGGCTGTCTAATAGACCAACTATCTACATTTGTTCCAACATTTTCTGTAAATTCTCCTTTAAGCATTTGGGGTATGCCACAAGCATATTCTACAACTTCTAATCCTCTTGTGAGAGATCCCTTTGCATCCTCATAAACTTTTCCATGTTCAGAGACTATAATTTTTGTTAATTCGTCTGAATTTTTTTCAATTAGTTCTTTAAATTTAAACATCACTCTGGATCTTTGTAACGGCGGTACGCCAGACCAAGTTTCAAAAGCTTTTTTTGCTTTTGATATAGCTTCATTGACATCTTTCGTTGTTGCTAATTTAACTTCCCCAGATTGCTCTCCTGTAGCTGGATTAAAAACTTTTCCAGTTTTTTTAGATTCTCCTAAAAAACTCTTTCCACCAACAAAATGTTGAATTGTTTTCATGATGTAATTGATTAAATAAGCTTTTAGCTTGTTGCAAGCATTTTTTTAATTGAACCTATTGCTTTTGCAGGATTAAGGCCTTTAGGACAAGAATTCGTGCAATTCATAATAGTATGACATCTATAAAGTTTTAATTCATCAGCTACTTTCTTTAGTCTCTCTTTCTTGTCTCCATCTCTACTGTCATTTATCCATCGATAAGCTTGAAGTAAAACCGCTGGCCCTAAATATTTATCACCATTCCACCAATAGCTAGGGCATGAAGTTGAGCAACATGCACATAAAATGCACTCGTAGTATCCATCAAGTTTTTCTCTATCTTTTTGAGATTGTTTAAGCTCATGTCTTTCCTCTCCAGTCTGATCTACTTTTAACCATGGTTGAATTGACTCATACTGTTTATATAAAGTTGTCAAGTCGCCAATTAAATCTTTTACAACTTTTAGATGCGGAAGTGGATAAATATTTAAATCTCCCTCAATATCAGTGTGAGATTTGATGCATGCTAAGCCATTAACTCCGTCTATATTCATTGCGCAAGATCCGCAGACCCCATGTGCACAAGATCTTCTAAAAGTAAGAGAGGGGTCAATTTCATTTTTAATCTTAAATAAAATATCTAATACTTTTGGACCACAATTATCCATATCAACCTCAAAAGTATCGATAGAGGGATTTTTTCCAGTTGAAGGGTCCCACCTATAAACATTAACTTTTCTTAAATTCTTCGAATTGGTTTGATCTTTAAAGTATTTTCCTACCGTTATTTTAGAATTTTGTGGTAGGCTGAATTGCGCCATTTTTAATAAACTCTCTCCTTTGGTGGAAAATACTGAACATCATTAGTTAGTGTTCTAGAATGGACGTCTCTGTATTTTATTTCAACTTTTTTGCCTTTTTGCCAAGCAAGTGTATGTTTCATAAAATTTTTATCATCCCTTTTAGTAAAATCTTCCCTTGCATGAGCACCTCTACTCTCTTTTCTATTATATGCGGAATCCATAGTTGTTAAAGCTTGACTTATAAGGTTATCAAACTCTAAAGTTTCAACTAAGTCTGTATTAAACAATAAAGACTTATCTTTTACGGATATATCTTTCATTCCTTCATACGGTTCTCGAATTTTTTTTACTCCCTCATTTAAAGTTTTTTCTGTCCTGAATACTGCACACTTTGATTGCATTGTTTTTTGCATACTTAATCTTAGTTCTGAAGTTTTTGTTGAGCCACTAGAATTTCGAATTTTATCAAATCTATCCAAACATTTGTCGGTTTCTTGACTAGAAACTTCTTCATGCGGGCTGCTTGGCTTAATTAGCTCTGCTGCTCTTTTAGCTGCGGCTCTTCCAAAAACTACTAAATCAATTAAAGAGTTTGACCCCAATCTATTGGCTCCATGAACCGACACACAAGCAGCCTCCCCGATAGCCATTAATCCAGGTACAGTTTTTTCTGATCCGTTTAATGTAAGCACCTCAGCTTTATAATTAGTTGGAATACCGCCCATATTATAATGAACTGTTGGAACCACTGGAATAGGTTCTTTACTTACGTCTACATTCGCAAAAGTTTTTGCTGCTTCTGATATTCCTGGTAGTCTTTCGTCTATAACTTTTTTGTCAATGTGATCTAAATGTAAATTAATGTGATCTTTGTTTTTTCCAGCTCCTCTACCCTCGTTAATTTCCATTTCCATTGATCTACTTACAACGTCTCGTGATGCTAAATCTTTAGCGTTTGGAGCATATCTTTCCATAAATCTCTCACCTTTACCGTTAACTAAAAATCCACCTTCTCCTCTTACACCCTCAGTTATTAGGCAACCAACTCCATAAATTCCGGTTGGATGGAATTGGACGAACTCCATGTCTTGTAAAGGCAATCCTGCTCTAAGTACCATCGCATTTCCATCACCAGTGCAAGTGTGTGCTGAAGTTGCCGAATAATAAACTTTTCCGTATCCTCCAGTAGCAATGATTGTTATGTGAGATCTAAATCTATGAATTGTTCCATCTGTTAAATTCCAAGCTATGACACCTTTACATTCACCATTTTTCATAATTAAATCTAATGCAAAATATTCAATAAAGAACTCAGTGTTTTGTTTTAAAGCTTGCCCATAAAGTGTGTGTAAAATAGCATGTCCAGTTCTATCAGCAGCTGCGCAAGTTCTTTGAGCTGTCCCGTTACCGTAATTCTTTGTCATCCCTCCGAAAGGTCTTTGATAAATTTTACCATCTTCAGTTCTGCTAAAAGGAACACCATAACGTTCTAATTCTACAACTGCCCTTGGTGCTTCTTTACATAAATACTCTATTGCATCTTGATCACCTAGCCAATCTGAGCCTTTGACTGTATCATACATGTGCCATCTCCAATCATCCTCTCCCATATTACCTAGAGCTGCTGAGATTCCGCCTTGAGCTGCAGATGTATGACTTCTCGTTGGGAAAACTTTAGAAATACAGGCGGTTTTTAATCCTGACTCTGATAGTCCAACGGCAGCTCTTAAACCGGATCCCCCGGCGCCAAGAACTACAACGTCATATTCGTGATCTATAATTTTATAAGCACTCATAAATTTAAATTATATATTCCTATAATTGTTAATAATGGCATTACTATAGCAAATAAATATAAAGCTTTATTTGCGACATTTTTGATTTTATCATTATGTATATAATCCTCAAAAATCTCACTTGTTGTCAAAGCTGAGAAAAAGAAAGCAATAACAACAAAAATTGAAAATAAGATTTTTGATGGTTGTTGAGAAAAAAAGCTAGCAACCGCTAAATACTCCTTATCATAAATTGAGATAAAACTAATTAAAAACCAGACCATTAAAGGTATCAGAATTAAAGAACTAATTTTTGTAAAAAGCCATTTTTTAGTGGATATATTCATTAAAAAAAATTTCTTCCAATTAAGTAAAATAAAATAGTTAAAACAAATGAACCAATAAAAGCTATTATGCCAGTAATTTTTGCTATCTTTTGTTCAAATCCAAATCCTGCATCCCAAATTAAGTGTCTTATCTCATTAAGAATATGAAAACTAAAAGACCAACATAAAGAAATAACAAAAAATTTTCCAAAGATAGTATTAAAAAAAGTCTGAAACATTTGATAACTACTTTGACCTAACAATAATGAAGTAGACCAGATACAAATTAAAGTAATGGCAAAAAAATTTATTACACCAACTATTCTATGGGTAATTGATAATAAAGATGATATTTGCCATCTATATATTTGTAGATGTGGGCTTAAAGGATTATTGTTTTGCATAAATACTTTATAAACTAAAGTTTCATTTTTTTCATTAAACACTCTGCAATTTGCACAGTGTTTAACGCCGCTCCTTTTAATAAATTATCAGATACTACCCATAAGTTGATAGCTTTAGCATTGGAATTATCTTTCCTAATTCTTGAAACGTAAGTTATATAATCTCCTTCAGCTTCAAAAGGTGTGATATAACCCCCATCTTCATGCTCATCAACAACTTTACAACCTGGTGCATTTTTTAAAATATCCAGAATCGTTCCAAAATCATAAGTGTTATCAAATTCAATATTGATAGATTCTGAGTGGCCAGTTTTTACTGGAACTCTTACACATGTAGCTGATACCTCAATTTCTTTATCTAATATTTTTTTTGTTTCATTAGTCATTTTTAACTCTTCCTTTGTATAACCGTCCTTATCGAAAGAATCGATATGAGGAATTAAGTTAAAGGCGATTTGTTTTGTAAAGTTTTTAGATGAAATTTTTTTTCCAGCTAAAAAGTTTTTAGTTTGATCAAAGAGTTCATCCATAGGAGCTTTGCCTGCTCCTGAAACCGCTTGATAAGTTGAGACTATTACTCTTTTAATTTTGTATTTGTCGTGTAACGGTTTTAAAGGTAAAACCATTTGCATTGTAGAACAGTTGGGATTAGAGATAATATTTTTATGCTTATCAAGTGCATCGAGGTTCACCTCTGGTACAACAAGTGGAACATCCTTTTGCATTCTAAAATAGCTAGAATTATCAATTACAATTGTTTTTTTTGCAGCTTTTGGCACCCACTCTTTTGCAATTTTGCTTCCTGCTGCAAAAAAAGTAATTTCAGCTCTAGAAAAGTCGTAAGTGTTTAAATCTTCAATCTCAATTTCTTTATTTTTGAAATTAATTTTTTTACCTGCACTTTTTGAAGAAGCAACCAAAAAAAGATCTTCGAATGATAAATTAGATTTCTCTAAAATTTCTATAGTTTTTCTTCCAACATTTCCTGATGCACCAATAATAGCAAAATTCATAATAATTTACTTTATTTCAATTTTGAAATAATTGCATCACCCATATCAGTTGTCGAAACCTCTTTCATATTTTTAGACATTATATCTTTAGTTCTTAACCCTTCATCTAAAACAGTTTGAACTGCATTATCAAGTTGGTCAGCTTCTTTTTCAAGATCTAAAGAGTATCTTAAAGCCATTGATAGACTCAAAATAGTAGCTATAGGATTAGCTATATTTTTTCCTTCGATATCTGGTGCTGAACCGTGAACTGGTTCGTAGAGTGATCTTATTCTCCCATTTTTATCTTTAGCTCCTAATGATGCAGAAGGTAAAAGACCTAGTGAGCCTGTAAGCATCGCCGCTTCATCTGATAACATGTCTCCAAATAGGTTATCAGCTAAAATAACATCAAATTGTTTTGGATATCTTAAAAGCTGCATTGCACAGTTATCAGCTAACATATGATTTAATTCAACTTTTTTAAATTCTTTGTCTTTAATCGCCTGAACTTCTTCCCTCCAGAGAACACCCGCTTCCATAACATTAGATTTTTCGCAAGATGTAACTTTATTTTTCCTTTTTTTTGCTAATTCAAAAGCCACTCTTGAAATTCTATGAATTTCTGATGTTGTATACGTATGCGTATTAATACCTTTTCTCTGATTATTTTCCATTGGCTCAATACCACGCGGTTCACCAAAATAAATACCTCCGGTTAATTCCCTTACTATCATGATATCTAAACCAGAAACTATCTCAGGTTTAAGAGTCGAGGAGTCAACTAATTGTTTAAAACAGATTGCAGGTCTAAGATTTGCAAATAATTTTAATTCTTTCCTTAATTTTAAAAGTGCTCTTTCAGGTTTTTTTGAGAACTCCAAATTATCCCATTTAGGTCCTCCACATGCGCCAAGTATCACTGCGTCAGACTCTAAAGATTTATAAAAAACTTCATCAGTAATAGGCACACCGTTTTTGTCTATAGAAGCTCCTCCAATTAGCTCTTGGCTTAAGACAAAGTCTAAAGACTTATTCTTATTCAGCCATTCAAGTATTTTTTTAACTTCTGCTATAACTTCTGGGCCTATACCGTCACCAGGTAAGAGCAAAATTTTTCTAGTTTTTTTAACCATTATTTAAAACCCAAGGTTTTGCGGTTTGTAATTTTTTTTCGTACTCGTCTATTTTAGAAATTTTTTCCATCGAAAGGGCTATATCATCAAGTCCTTCCATCAAACATTTTTTTTTAAAAGCATCAAGTTCAAACTTTGCAACTTTATTTCCAAATTTTACTTCTTGGTTTTCTAAATTTATTTCTATTTCCTCTTTCCTGTTTGAATATTCAGCTAACTCGACTACGATCTTATCATCGATTTTAATTGGTAAAATACCGTTCTTAAAACAGTTATTGTAAAAAATATCTGCGAAGCTGGCACTTATTACACATTTAATACCAAAATCAGAAAGAGCCCATGGAGCATGCTCTCGTGATGAACCGCATCCAAAATTTTTTCCCGCCAAAAGAATTTTAGAATTATTGTAAGGTTCCTTGTTAAGGATAAAGTCAGCATTCTTTTTCCCGTTTTCATCGTAGCGCATTTCATAAAATAGACTTTTTCCTAAACCTGTTCTTTTAATAGTCTTTAAAAATTGCTTTGGTATAATCATATCTGTATCAATATTTTGTAAAGATAAATATGACGGTATTGATTTTAAATTATTAAATTTTTCCATTTTATATATCTCTTACATCTGTTAAATGGCCTTTAATTGCAGCTGCGATAGCCATTCCCGGGCTTACTAAATGCGTTCTTCCACCACGACCTTGTCTGCCTTCAAAATTTCTATTTGATGTTGACGCGCATCTTTCTTTTGGTTTTAATTGATCTGGATTCATACCTAAACACATAGAACAACCAGGTTCTCTCCATTCAAAACCTGCATCTTTAAAAATCTTATCGATTCCCTCTTTTTCAGCTTGCTCTTTAACTAATCCAGATCCTGGAACAACCATCGCGGTAACATTTTCAGCAATTTTTTTACCTTTTAAAAGATCCGCAGCTAATCTTAAATCCTCTATTCTTCCATTAGTGCAGCTTCCTATAAAAATTTTATCGATTTTAATGTCTGAAATCTTAGTGTTTGCTTTTAGACCCATGTAATCAAGAGATCTTTTCATAGCCATTTTTCTGTCTTCGTTTTTCTCTTTTTCGGGATCTGGCACAATACCAGTCACCGGTGATACATCTTGGGGAGATGTTCCCCAAGTAACAAGAGGCTCTATACTTTTCCCATCAATATTCACTTCCTTATCAAATTTACAGTCTTTGTCTGAATATAAAGTCTTCCAAAATTCTACAGCTTTTATCCAATTTTCACCTTTTGGTGACATCGTTTTACCTTTGAGATAATTAAATGTTTTTTCATCTGGTGCAATTAAACCTGCTCTTGCACCTGCTTCAATAGTCATATTACATATAGTCATTCTCTCTTCCATGCTTAAACTTTTGATAACATCACCAGCAAATTCCACTACATATCCGGTTCCGCCCGCGGTTCCGATTGTACCTATAATTTTTAAAATTACGTCTTTAGCAGTAACCCCTTTGGGTAAAATTCCATTAACATTAATTCTTAGATTTTTTGATTTTTTTTGCATCAAAGTTTGTGTAGCAAGCACATGCTCAACTTCAGATGTTCCAATTCCAAAAGCTAATGCTCCGAATGCCCCATGTGTTGCGGTGTGGCTATCACCACATACAATTACTGTTCCTGGTTGAGTGAAACCTTGCTCAGGTCCTATAATATGGACAATACCTTGACGCTTATCATTAACATCAAACAATTCTACTCCAAAATCCTTGCAATTTTTTCTCAATGTTTCAACTTGTATTCTAGAGTCTTCATCATTTATCCCTTTAGACCTGTCAGTTGTAGGAACGTTGTGATCAGGTACTGCGAGAGTCAATTCTGGCCTTCTGACTTTTCT
>MDTD01051290.1_pt1 | contig 26784 bp, 28 predicted proteins | sample 811221 | NCBI WGS metagenome assembly MDTD01 (sample SAMN05326646, study PRJNA326480) | marine metagenome | isolation source: seawater | place: Pacific Ocean: South West | collected 2011 | reverse complement strand
CTCGAGCGCGTCGGCAAGATCGTGCAGGGCAACCCCCTCGACCCGGCCACCATGATCGGTGCGCAGGCCTCGAACGACCAACTCGAGAAGATCCTCTCGTACATCCAGATCGGCAAGGACGGCGGGGCCAAGCTCCTCGCCGGCGGCGAGCGGGTCGACCTCGGCGGTGACCTCAGCGGTGGCTACTACGTCGCCCCGACCGTGTTCGAGGGCACGAACGACATGCGGATCTTCCAGGAGGAGATCTTCGGTCCGGTCGTCTCGGTGACCTCTTTCGACGGGTTCGACGACGCGATCCACATCGCCAACGACACGCTCTACGGCCTGGGCGCCGGGGTGTGGAGCCGGTCGGGCGACACCGCCTACCGTGCGGGCAGGGCAATCGAGGCCGGCCGCGTGTGGACGAATACGTACCACCAGTACCCGGCGCACGCCGCGTTCGGTGGCTACAAGCAGTCGGGCATCGGTCGCGAGAACCACCTGAAGATGCTCGACCACTACCAGCAGACCAAGAACCTCCTGGTCTCCTACGCCGAAGGCCCGATGGGCTTCTTCTAGACCGACGCAGCGCGGGGCGGCATCCGTCACGGATGTCGCCCCGCGTGCCGAATGCAGGATCAAACCGCCGTCCGTCCGGCGAATCACCCAGCCGGCGCCTGGTGATCCTGCGTTCGGCACCGGCTCGTAAGGGAGAGACACCATGGTCAGCATTGGAACCTACGAACGCGTTGCGGTCACCGAGGAGGCGGCAGCGCTGCTGCGGGAACTCGCAGGGCAGCACGGACCACTCATGTTCCATCAGTCGGGCGGATGCTGCGACGGCAGCGCCCCCATGTGCTACCCGGTCGGCATGTTCATGACCGGACCCAGCGACGTGAAGCTCGGGACCCTGGACATCGACGGGATCGAGCCGATCGAGTTCTTCATGTCGGAGTCGCAGTTCGAGTACTGGAAGTACACGCATCTCACCGTGGACGTGGTTCCAGGCCGGGGTGCCGGATTCAGCGTCGAGAGTCCGACCGGCAAGAGATTCCTCATTCGTTCGCGGATGCTCAACGACGCCGAACTCGAGTACTTTGGCCTCGGCCGCACGGCCTGACTCCGCCGCCCCACCCCCGCTCGGTGATACGGCGGTGCGGCGGGGTAGTACGGTGGCGGCATGACGGATGCCGAGTCTCGCGCGGACGAGCAGCGGTCGGCGGATGCCGAGCTGCCATCCGCCGAACGGCTGAAGGCATTCACGGATGCCGTCGTGGCGATCGCCATGACGCTGCTGATCCTGCCGCTCATGGACAGTGTGACCGACGCCACCGAGTCGGGGGCGGGAGCTTGGGTGGCTGCGGAGTGGCCGAGCCTGCTCACCTTCATGCTGAGCTTCGTGCTCATCGCCAACTTCTGGATCACCCACCACCGCATGTTCGCGAAGGTCGAGCGTGTGAACCAGGCCCTGCTGTGGCTGACCATCCTGTGGATGTTCACGATCGTGTGGCTCCCTGTGGCCACGGCGATCACCAGCACATTCGAGCCGGACCCGATCGAAAAGCTCTTGTACGTCGGTTCGCTCATCGTCACGAGCCTGATGCTGACCCTGACGCGCGTCTACCTCATCCATCACCCCGAGCTGCACCGCGAGAAGCCGTCGCGGCTCCGGGAAGGGCTGATCGTCGGTGTCATCATCACGGCGCTCTTCACCGTCGCCCTCCTCATGATGCTCATCGTCCCGACGCTCAACTACTGGTGGATGTTCTTGCTGTTCCTGACCAGCCCACTGCACGCACTGGTGATGCGGATGCGGGGCGAGACGCCCGGACGCCGCGCCTGAGACCCGGGCCGCACCGGCAGCGGAGAACGGCCGGTTGGGCCGCGGATGCCGCATCCGATACACTGTGAAGGTTGTCCGGCATCCGCTCATGCGGAATCAGTCCGGACACGTGCACACACCCTCCTGCTGTCGGGAAATGCCCGACAGCCGTTCTAGTCCGAAGGAGGTGGGTCAGTGACGCACACACACCAGTACGAACTCATGGTGATCATCAACCCTGAGATCGACGAGCGCCAGGTCCCCACGACCCTCGACAAGTTCCTCGCAGTCATCACCAACGATGGTGGCTCGATCGAGAACGTCGATGTCTGGGGCCGCCGTCGCCTGGCTTACGAGATCCAGAAGAAGACCGAGGGCATCTACGCCGTCGTCAACTTCACCTCGACCAGCGATGCCGCGCAGGAGCTCGACCGTCAGCTCAAGCTGAACGAGCAGATCATGCGCACCAAGGTGCTTCGTGCCGAGGAGGCCATTGCGATGGTCGCGTCGGAGGCAAAGCGCGCCGAAGAGAAGGCTGCCCGCAAGGCTGCCGCACCGGCTCGGGCTGCGAAGGCGTAATCGTCATGGCCGGCGAAACCGTCATCACCGTTGTGGGCAACCTCACGGCTGATCCCGAGCTGCGCTACACGCAGAACGGGCTTCCGGTCGCGAACTTCACGATCGCATCGACGCCGCGCACTTTCGACCGTCAGGCCAATGAGTGGAAGGACGGCGAAGCGCTGTTCCTTCGCGCGAGCGTCTGGCGTGACTTCGCCGAGCACGTCGCCGGCTCGCTGACCAAGGGCTCCCGCGTCATCGCGACCGGGCGCCTCAAGCAGCGCAGCTACCAGGACCGCGAAGGCAACAACCGCACCGCCATCGAGCTGGAGGTCGACGAGATCGGCCCGTCGCTGCGTTACGCGACAGCTCAGGTCACGCGCGCCGCGAGCAGCGGTGGCGGCGGTGGCGGTAGCCAGTCCCGCGGTCAGGTTGCCGACGAGCCCTGGTCGACCCCCGGTTCCTCGAACGCCGACGCTTGGGCTGCCCCCGGCAGCTACGGCGACGACACCCCGTTCTAAGCACTACGGATGCCGCGGCATCCGTTCACACGTAAGGAAATCCCATGGCTGGAAAGTCAAGCGGCGATCGCCGCAAGCCGCGCAAGGGCGGCAAGCCGGTAGCACCGGCAAAGGCAATCCGGGTCGGCGTCATCGACTACAAGGATGTCGCAACCCTCCGCAAGTTCATCTCGGAGCGCGGCAAGATCCGCGCCCGTCGTATCACCGGTGTTTCGGTGCAGGAGCAGCGTCTGATCGCCCGCGCGATCAAGAACGCGCGCGAAATGGCGCTCCTGCCTTACGCCGGCGCTGGCCGCTAAGGAGTCCCCATGTCGAAGCTCATTCTCACGAACGAGGTCGCCGGGCTCGGTAGCGCCGGTGACGTTGTCGAGGTCAAGGACGGGTACGCCCGTAACTACCTCATCCCGCAGGGATTCGCCGTGGCCTGGAGCCGCGGTGGCGAGAAGCAGGTCGCCTCGATCCGCGCTGCACGCGAGGCTCGTGCGATCCACGACCACGAAGAGGCTGTTTCGCTCAAGCAGAACCTCGAGTCGAACAAGGTCAAGCTCGCCATCAAGGCTGGCGCCGAAGGCCGCCTGTTCGGTTCGGTCAAGCCCGCGGATGTCGCGGACGCTGTCAAGGCCGCCGGTTTTGGTGACCTCGACAAGCGCAAGATCCACATCACGTCGCCGATCAAGTCGGTCGGCGAGCACGAGGCCACGATCCGTCTGCGCGACGACGTGACCGCCGTGATCACGCTGCAGGTCGTCGCCGCGAAGTAATCGCGAGACGCCCCGAAGGGCGGATGCCGCAGACACGCAGTCTGCAGCATCCGCCCTTCTGCGTCAGCGGCGTGCAGGGCGTCGGGCGACCAGTGTCGCGGTGACGCCCGCGACGAGCAGTGCCGCCGCAATGCCCCACAGCGGCGCGGTGCCGCCGGTGCTGGCAAGGCCCGTTGCGCTCAGCGCTGCGGACTGGCCGCCGCCGGTGATCCCGCCGCCGGGGTTACCCGGTTGGCCAGGGCTGCCCGGGGTGCGGGTTCACCAGGGTTACTGGGGTTGCCCGGGTCACCGGGGTCACCGGGGTCACCAGGACCTGCAGGAGTCGTGGACCCTCCGGTCTCCGAGTCGCCGACGTCATCCGCTGAGGATGCGTGTCCATCGTTCGCCTCCGCTCCCCGAACAGCCGGTCATTGAACGCTCGATTTGCGCGGGATCAGACGCCGATTCGCGTGAAGCACAATCCCCCTTGCCCCTGCAGGACGTTTCGCCCTTTGCTCGTCCTACTTGCACGTTCGCGGGGTCCCTGGTAGGAGAATCCCCGCCGTTTGTACACAGTGGACGGTCCCGAAGCGAACCTTCAATCCCAGGTTCAACCACAACCTTGTCCACAATCTGTGCGTAAAACAAAACCCAGATCAGGTGGATATTCGCATGCCCATTTCCGTAGACCCCCAGGCTTTGTCCACAGGCACTTCTCACAAGCTCCACGGCGTTTCCCGCATCTTCTCCACAAAGTTATCCACAGGCTGTGTTGCGGGTGTCGGACCCCATCCCTAGCGTGGTCCTGCCCGGTGGGGAGGCGATCCGCATTCGGCGCGAAAACCGGATAGCTGTACGGCCTCGGCAACCAGCCCGAACGCTCGCCCCAGCGAGTCGCGGGCAGTGAACGCACGACGGTTGACGTCATCACAGTGAAGGGGGATACATGTCGATTGCGGACATCTCGGAGGATCGGCTCGGCGGACCCCGTGAGCACGAGCGCACTCCGCCGCACGACATCCTCGCCGAGCAGAGCGCACTCGGCGGCATGCTGCTGTCGAAGGATGCCGTCGCCGATGTCATCGAGACCCTGCGCGGCGCTGACTTCTACATCCCCAAGCACGAACTGATCTTCGAGGCGATCCTCACGCTCTACTCGCACGGTGAGCCGACCGATGTCATCACGGTCACCGACGAGCTCATCAAGACGGGTGAACTGCAGCGCGCCGGCGGCGCCGACTATCTGCACACGCTCACCTCGATCGTCCCTACCGCCGCCAACGCCGCCTATTACGCGTCGATCGTTGCGGAGCGCGCGCTCCTGCGTCGTCTCGTCGAGGCCGGTACCCGCATCGTCCAAATGGGATACGCCGGGCAGGGCGAAGCCGTAGACCTCGTCAACTCCGCGCAGGCGGAGATCTACTCGGTCACCGGCGCCGAGGCAGCCGAAGACTATGTGCCGCTCGAGACCGCGGTCGATGCCGCACTCGAAGAGATCGAGGCCGCGCGTGGCCGCGATGGCAAGATGACCGGCATCCCGACGGGCTTCAGCGGTCTCGATCAGCTCACGAACGGGTTGCACCCCGGGCAGATGATCATCATCGCCGCTCGTCCCGCGATGGGTAAGTCGACGCTCGCCCTCGACTTCGCGCGGGCCGCGGCGATCAAGAACAACATGCCGACGATCTTCTTCTCACTCGAAATGGGGCGCAGCGAGATCGCCATGCGCCTCATGAGTGCGGAGGGCGCCGTGCCGCTGCAGAACATGCGCAAGGGCACGCTCGACTCCCGCGACTGGACGACGATCGCCGCCACCCGAGGCCGCATCAATGAGGCACCGCTCTACATCGACGACAGCCCGAACATGACCCTCGTCGAGATCCGGGCAAAGTGCCGCCGACTCAAGCAGCGCGCCGGCCTGAAGATGGTCGTCATCGACTACCTGCAGCTCATGACAAGCGGCAAGCGGGTCGAGTCGCGTCAGCAGGAGGTCTCGGAATTCTCCCGTGCGCTGAAGCTGCTCGCCAAGGAACTCGGGGTTCCCGTGATCGCGTTGTCGCAGCTGAACCGTGGTCCCGAGCAGCGTGCCGACAAGAAGCCGGCGCTGTCTGACCTGCGTGAATCGGGTTCGATCGAGCAGGATGCCGACATGGTCGTGCTGCTGCACCGTGAAGCGGCCTACGAGAAGGACTCACCCCGCGCTGGTGAGGCCGACCTGATCGTCGCCAAGCACCGTAACGGACCCACCGACACGATCACCGTCGCATTCCAGGGCCATTACTCGCGCTTCGCCGACATGGCCCCCGGCGACTTCGGATAGGTGTAGGTTTTTTTTGAAGTTGTCCATTTCGCAATCGAAATGTCCACCATGTGTCCATATGGACATTTCGCTCCATCTCGCCTCGAACGCATCCGGCCGGATACGTTTGGGCTGAGGAGCGAGGTGTAGGTTCTCGGCGAAGATGGCGGATTCTCAGATGAAGTGGCGGACAAATGGCGGATCCGCCATGTTCCTGAGAACGCTGCATGTAGTCGGACGTGAGGGCGCCGAGTATGCGGGACGAGAGACGGCGACTCTTCCGCAAGATGTCCGAGGTCGGCCGTACGCTGAATCAGCGCCCGCACCCGGGCCGCTGGGGAGAGGTGCTCCATGACGGTTCTCGAGTCTTTCGCTACCCTGCAGTCGGTTGTCGACGCGGATGTGAAGGTCGTGCAGATTGCCCGTGACCGTCGCGACACCTTCACGTCCGCGTTGCTGACCGCGCCGGATGTGAAGGTGGTGTGGGGGTCGGGTTCGCTCGCCCGCAGCACCCAGCTGCAGCCGGTGCATGATGTGGATCTCGTGGTCGAGTTCGATCAGGACGAGCACCCGGACTGGGGCGAGGACGGGGGCTCTGCCGAAGAGGCGATCGAGCGTTGCCATGATCTGGTGAACGATCTCCTCTCCGTGTCCCACGGATCGCGCGCGCAGCTGGTGCGCCTGATCCGCACCGCCGACCGCAATCGCGCCGCGAAGTGTTTCGTCGATCCGCCGGAGCAGGACAACGCGTTCACTGTCGATGTGATGCCAGCGTTGCGACGTCCGGACGGGATCCTGATCCCGTTCAAGAAGGAGGAGCGCTGGTCGCTCGCAGACCCTGAGTACCTCATCAACGAGGTCGCACGGCGGCAGCAGGACTGGTCGTTGTTTCGCCCGCTGGTCCGGGTCCTCAAGTACTGGTCGCGTCAGCATGAAGATGTGACCGGCACGGTCAAGTCGCTCGTGATGGAGGTTCTCGCGTTGGACTGCCTGTCGGTGAGCAACAACCGACCCGAGGCGTTGAAGAACTTCTTCGTCAACGCCTCGACGCACTCCTTGCGCGTTGAAGATCCCGCGGAGCTCTCCGGGTTGATCCAGCCGAGTCTGGACGTGGCCGGTCTGCGCAGGTCCCTAGAGGATGCAGCAGCTGACGCCGTCGCGGCGCTTCGGGCCGTCGCCTCCAATGATCAGCCGGCCGCGACACGTCACTGGCAGTCCGTCTTCGGGACTGCGTTCCCGCTCGTACTGCCTCCCGGTGGAGCGGGAGAGACTGGGCCGCGTCCGGTTCGCGATTCCCCGCAGGGCTGACCTTGATCCTCCGCAGCTGGTGGGAGGATGACCCGGGTCGTCTCGCGCAGGAGATCGACGACATCGGTTCGGTGGCCCCCGCCCTCGAGTGGACGCCCGAAGGTGCCGGTCACTTCAGCGGCGCACTCCCGGTATGGCCATTCACACGACCCGAACCAGCCGGGCTGTCAAACCTCGTCGACCAGCCGCTGCGCGCGCGGGTCGCGTACGGGCACGGCTTCCCCGCGGTCCCACCAATCCTCTACCCTTTGGAACCGCAGCCCGACGTCACCCTGCGAAGCTTCACCCAGTACCACGTGCTCCCCAATGGCGGCCTCTGCCTGCTCCGTGATGCCGACCAGTGGGACCTCTTCTCGCGGACCAGCGATCTGATCCTGAAAGCGTCGGGATGGATGATCGAGTTCGCCCTGTTTCAGCGCGGCAAGATCCCGAACATGACAGTCAACGGCATCGTCACCGACGAGCAACTCGATCACTTGATCACCGCGACCGCGGAAGAGACAGCGTGACCGAGCACAGCGCATGAGTGGCGAGAACTGGCTGGTGCTGTTGCCCACCGAAGCGATGGAGGTCATCGACAAGTCGTACGCGTGGGGCAATCTCACCTGCCGTCTGTCCGCACCGGACAAGGCCGCCATAGTCGTCGCCCTCTCGAACGAAGACTCGGACCTCGTCCATCTCACGGAGGATCCCGACCACTTCCTCACGGTCGCCGACTTCAATCGCGTCGGCCACTGGTACCGAGTGCCGGCGGACGCCGCGTTTTGCGCGTACCTTCTCACCCACCAACACGCGACAATGCCCTTCGACGCCTTCCAGACCCTCGTCCCGCAGGCGATCGCACCGCTTCCCGGCCAATGGCACATCGCCGTGACCTTCTGTCCCGACCCTCCGGAGATCCGCGATGGGGAACGGCTTCCGGCCTGGTCGGCGTGGACGATCTCGAACGACACCGTCCGCCCCATTTCTTTGGACATCCAGGACGGAACCCAGCATGTGACCGCCCTTGGAAGCCTCTGGCCAACCAGCCTCCTCTCGACCTCGCGGGCGCTCCTGCTAGGCGCCGGCAGCATCGGAGGAGACGCAGCCGAAGCACTCGCAAGCTACGGAGTTGGCCACATCGACCTGGTCGATCCTGACAAGATCCTCTTCCACAACGTTCCCCGGCACGTCCTCGCTGCCGCGAGCGTTGGAATGTCCAAAGTGGATGGATTAAAGGCATCCCTGAACAGGCAGTGGCCGGAAAGCAACATCAGCCCATGGCCCATCGACCTCACCGCCAACGCCAACATCACCCGACCCCTGATTGACGCCGCCGACATCATCATCTGCACCGTCGACGGAGTCGAACCCCGACGCGTCGCAAACTACCTTGCACGCCGTGCGGGCAAACCGATTGTGTTCGCCTGCGTCCTCGCCGACGGCAGATACGGAGAGATTCTGCGCATCCGTGCACTGCCCGAGGTCGGATGCCTCGACTGTCAGCGTCGATACATGCGCGACAACGGAATGATCGATCCCGAACCGAGCCTGGACCGAGGCTACGGGGACGGCACCCGACACAACCCGATGACCGCAATAGGTGGAGACCTTCACCTCGTTGGGAGCATCGCAGCGAAAGTCGCCGTCGCGACTCTCTTGCAAAACGCCGGTGAAGTCGATCAGACCCTCACCGATGACAACCTCGTCATCGCCCTCCGCCCATCACCCGGCTACGCCGCCCCCTTCGATGCGCGACGAGCACTCCACCCGCACTGGTCCTCCGCGACGCCCCCTTACCCGGACTGCCCCGCATGCCATCGCCACCCGTGAGCTGGACCGTCGGTATCACCCAGGGTGCGCTCACATCGATCAGAACGATCATCGCGAGAAGCGACCCCACGCTCGAAACCGGCGGTGCACTCTTCGGACACGAAAACGCCCTCGTCATTACATCCGCCTCCGCACCCGGTCCGAACGCCGTCCACCAACCCGGCTACTTCCTCCGTGACCTCGAATACACCCAACTCGCCGCGGACCGCGCCCACAAGGTCGACCGCTCACAATGGATCGGAGAATGGCACACCCATCCCAACGGTCCGCCAGAACCCAGCCCGCTGGATCTCAACACCTACATCTCCCACCTCGTCGACTTGGAACTTCGCTTCCATCGATTCATCGCGCTTATTGGGTCACCGAATCCCCGCCCGCACCTGAGCGTATGGGTGCTCGCGCAATCGCCAGACGGCATCGAACTCCACCGTGCCGCGCTCGCACTCACAGCAACCGATCAGGGCTCGCGGAACCAGATGCCACCCGGCGAAGCCACTGAAGTCCAACATCGAAGTTGAGGTTTCACCAGTACCGGCCGCTGCCCACATCATTGCTGACCGCTATGCGCGACGGGTAGAACTACGTCGTGGACCTACACAAAGCGCGTGGCGTCCGAACACGAACATTCGACACCATCCCCGCGGGCGATCTCCCAGCCGCGTCCATTGAAAGCGAGACCACCCATGTCCGAACCGTTCGACCTTGCCAAGGCATATACGGCGAAGCAGGACCACATGCTCACAGGGCTGGGGCTCATGCCGCAGTTCACAGATCATCCCGGCACCAAGGGTGACGCCACCGAGGAGCAATGGGTCAGCGTGCTCCGGGAGTTTCTTCCCCAGCGATACGGGGTCGGGCCAATCTTCGCAATCGACTCCCTCGGGCAACAGAGCGGACAGATCGACATTGCGATCTTCGATCGACAGTACTCGCCCCTTTTTTTCGAGCAGGGCGACGTCCGCTTCGTGCCGGTCGAGAGCTTGTACGCCGTTTGTGAGGTGAAGCCCAGAATGAACAAGGAGAACCTCGACTACGCCCGGGACAAGGTCGCCAGCGTTCGCCGACTTCACCGCACCTCAGCGGAGATCCGGCATGCAGGCGGTACGTATCCAGCTCAGGATCCGGAAGCCAAGCCGATCCTGGGTGTCTTTCTCAGCACGGATCTTGATTGGGGAGATATCCGCGGTGCTGCAGCTGTGGGCTCGATCACCGAGCCTCAGCCCACGGGGCTCGATCTCGGCATTGCTGTCCGAGGAGGCGCCTTCGATCAGACTGACGGGGTCGCGTACTCCCCAGGAGGACAGGAACTGATCTGGTTCGCGACGCGTCTGTATCGCGCACTTTCCCGGCTGGGAACAGCTCTAGCAATCGATCTGGATGCCTATTACGTTCCGCTGCAGTCCCCAGGCAGTTAGGAAGCCGTGCGCTCGGCCGATGCGGCTTCCCGGTCGGCGGCGTAGCGTCGCGCGGCTTCCCACCAGTAGTTGTCACGGATCCGGTAGAGCAGGGTCCGCTCTCCGGGCACGCGTCCGACGAACTCAAGGAAGTGTGCGTCGCGGAGCTTGTGGATCAGTGGGTGGACGATGCTCCCCAACAGTCCAGTCGCTTCGACGATCTGCTTGGGAGAGAAGGTGTCGCCTTCGAGGGCGGCGATCTCTATGACGACAGCGTTCATGTAGCTGTTGCCGAAGAACAGCCGCGACTCCGCTGGTGCGATCGGCTCCACTATCGTCATGCCCCGAGTTTCGCATACGTCACCGACGTCCGGCACGTGCGCGAGGTGATTCCGAGGCGACTTCCTTCCCGGTGTTGTCTATCTGACGTACACAACTTGATTCTGGTCGTTTCGAGAGTACAGTGAATGTGACATTCACTAGAACGTACGTCACGTAGTACGTAATTGACCGATTCGCAAGAGCAACTCGGTATGACGTGTGTTACGTATTCGTGGTGGTTTCGTGCATGGATGCACGCGTGTGTGGGCGCCCATGATGGCGACATGTTCACAAACCGCCGGACCGCAGGGGCTGGTTCGTTTCCGTTGTCGTACCAGGGAGCGTCGGGGCTGTGACCGGGCTGGCGTCGACGGTTCAGATTCGCAGGTCAGACGATCACGTCGATGTCATCGCCTTGAATGATGTTCGTCTTCGTCAGTTCGATACCGCGGTGCCGTGGCGGGAGTTTCGTTGGTACCGCAAGCAGCGACACTTCTCCGGCTCGTACTGGTCGGCGACGATGGAGGCCCCGGTGGGGTACGAGTCGCGGTTGGAGTATGTGAACCTGCTGCTGGCCGACTTCGACCCGCGGGTGGTGTGGATCCTCTCGCAGCCGTTTCTGCTCGACGGCGATGATCGCGGCACGCGCCGCAAGCACGTCCCGGATTACCTGTTCGTCCACGCCGATGAGTCGGGGTGCGTGGTTGATGTGAAGCCGGCTGAGAAGTTGTCACGCCCGAAAGTGCGCGATTCTCTGGGATGGTCGCGGCGCGTGATCGAGGGGCACGGCTGGGAGTACCGGGTGCAATCCGAGCCCGATCCTGTCGTGCTGGCGAACGTGCGGTTCCTCGCCGGGTATAGGCGGCGCTTCCAGTTCCTCGAGTCCGAAGTCGATGGCGCAGCAGAGTTGCTATCCACTCCGGTCACATTCGGCGAAGCGGTGCGAGCTGTCACGGCGATCACTGCCGATCCGCGATTGGCTCGGTCCGTTGTGTTGCACCTGATGTGGACGCGGCGCCTGCACACGGACCTCACCCGCGTGCTCGACATCACCAGCCTCCTGGAGACATGAGTGTCGAGCGCGACGATCCACACACCCGCAGATCAACGAGAAGGGAAACGCGTCCGATGAAGAACACCTGGAAGGTCAGCCCGGGGGCCCAGATTGCCTACGACGGAAAGATGTGCACGGTCGCGGAGATCGGTGATGGCGCCGTCATCGTCCGCACCGCGGATGGGCGCACTCGCCGTCTCCGCATGATCGATGTGCTGCAACCGGAGTCGGAAGGCGGCAGAGTGCACGTGCCAGGCAGGGTGGGCGACGACGAGCAGACGCAACCTTTGATGCTTGTCTGGTCGGACGCAACCCAGTCCGCTCAGGCGGGTGCTCACCATCGGGCGGATCACGTCCGTGAGGTGCTCACGGGATACCGGTCGGGCAGTCGTGAGGTCGCCCGAGAGGGCGAGCCACGACTGGAGTACCACCCGCAACGGCCGCTCCGAGAGCGACAGAAGGCCAAGGCCAAAGAGCTCGACATAGGCCTACGGACCCTGGAGCGATGGGTCTCCCGGTATCGAGACACCGGGGAAGCGGGTCTCATCGATACCCGGATGTCACGGACGGGTGCGGCACTGACAAACTTCGACCCGCGGTGGGTTGACGCCGCGCGAACGATACTCGATGAGCAGGACGATCAGTCCAAGGTGCAGAAGAAGATCATCCTCGCCCGGATCCGCGCACGCATCGAGAGACTTCACGGCCCCGACGTCGTCACATTCCCGTCCACCGCCAGCGCATACCGGGGCTTGGACGAGCTCACCCGCGGACGAGGCACTTTCGCGGGTTCCACGAAGGCAAAGAGATCGATCGCGAACCGGCCCGCCGCTCCCTACGGACGGTTGACCGCGTCACGTCCCGGTGAGTTCGTACTTCTTGACACCACCCCACTGAATGTGTTCGCCGTCGCTCCGGTGACGGGCAAGTGGGTCTGCGCGGACCTCACGGTCGCGATCGATCTCTACTCACGGTGCATTCTCGGGCTGCGCTTGACGCCAGGATCGACCAAGTCCATCGACGTGTCCGGTGTTCTCGTCGAAGCGATGCTGCCGTTCGACCTACCGGGCAGTTGGGATACCGCCGCTCGTGTCCCGTATCACGGCGTGCCTGACACGGTGCTCGTCGACCCCACCCGAACCGATGTCGCCCGTTTCACACGCGCCGGCATCTTGCCCGAGACGATCGTCGTGGACCACGGTCGCCCTTTCCTCTCCGAGCATGTCACCACCGCGTGCGCCCGACTGGGCATATCAATCCAGCCAGCCCGTATCTACCAGCCCACCGACAAGAGCCCGGTGGAGCGCTTCTTTCGCACTCTCGACTCTCTCCTGCAGGAGCTCCCCGGCTACAAGGGTGCGGACGTGTCGGGTCGTGGGGACGATGTTGAGGGTGAGGCGGTGTATACGGTTCCGCAGTTGGAGCAGATCATCCGCGAGTGGATCGCGACGGTCTATCACCTCCGCCCGCATGAGTCGCTCGCCGATCCCAGCCTCCCGGGTGTGAAGTTGAGTCCGGCGCAGAAGTATGACCAGGGGCTCGCTGTCGCGGGTTCGCTGCGGATGCCGACGGACCGGAATGTGCTGTTGGAGCTGCTGCCGGTGGTGAAGCGTCAGTTCAACCACTATGGGGTGGAGATTCACAATCTTCGCTACACGGGGGATTCGGTGGCGAAGTACCGCAACCGGGCCCGGTCGATCCACCGGGACACGGGCACGGAGTGGCCGTTCGTGGTGAACCCGGACGACCTGACGAAGATCTACTTCCACGACCCGGAGGATCACACCTGGCACACCCTGGAGTGGGAGCACAAGGACGCGTTCGACACCCCGTTCAGTTTGGACGCGTTGGAGTATGCGAAGAAGATTGCGATCCGGCAGGGCCGCCCCTCGCAGGTCGATGATGTTGCCGCGCAGTTGCTCGAGGACTGGGGCGCGGGCCGAGGGTTGACACCGTCGGAGCGGCGGATGAGCGCCCGGATGGCGGCCCGCCTGGATGAGAAGAACCCCGATCCGGAAGGGGTGTGGTCGTTGCGGACGGTGCAACGGATGCTGGACGCAGAACTCACGGCCGGGTCGGACCTGGCGACGGAGCTGACCGGCGGGGGGAGGGATCCGAGGACACGGGTCGATGTGCCGGAGACCGGAGATGATGACGACGAGGACGACATCGACGAGCCCACCATCCGTGGCGACTACCGCTTCGAGCCGATGGAGATGCTCCGATGACAACCACCCAGCCCCAGCCGCAGGCGGGAGCACGGCAGCGGAGCCTGTCCACCTACGAGGGGTGGAACGACTTCGCAGAACGCCCAGCCCGGACCCGTCCGGACACCCTCACGCTGAAGCGGCTGGCGGCGCTATCCACGCAGGAGCGTGTCGGGTATGACTTGGCGCGGCGTCAGTGGCACGCGAACATCCTGCTGCGCACCCGACAGGTGCAGGAGATCGAGTTGCAACTCGGCGACATCCTGGACTCGAACCTGCAAGACGCCGACCGGGTGAAGTCAGCGGCGGCGATCGACGCGCCGCCGGCGCTCGGGAAGTCCACGGTGGTGAACAACTTCGGTCGAGTGTTCCACCAGCAGCGGATCGCGGAGGCCGGGGAGTGGCTGGATCAGGACCGGGACGTGCGGCACCTGCCGGTGTGTCATGTGACGTTGACGGGCCGGCCGACGATCAAGGGTCTGCACATGATGATCCTCGGGTTCTACGCCCACCCCGCCACCGCCGGGATCCTGCACCGCTCGATGGCGGGTAGAGATCTTGCCCGGGCAGCCGCGGAGTGCATCGAACGCCACGACACGCGCCTGGTGATCGTTGATGATCTCCACTTCCTGCGGATGAATACCCGTGACGGGGTAGAGGTCGCGAACCAGTTGAAGTGGCTCTCGAATGAATACAACGCCACGTTCCTGTTCGCCGGTGTCGCCCTCCGCAAGCGGGGACTCGTCGGGGAGGGCCAGACCGGCGAAGGCGCAGCAATGGCGCAGACCTTCCGACGGTGGACAGTCCTCAGCCTGGAACCTTTCACCCTCGCCCACAAACGCGGCCGCGATGAATGGGACCGGCTGCTGTTCGGCATCGACCAGGCCCTCGTGCTGACCGACGGGAGAGACGGGATGCTCGTCGACCTCTCGCGGTACCTATTCGCCCGCACGACCGGGAACATCGGGTCGCTGATGGACCTGATCCGCCGCGGCGCATCGCGCGCAATCCGCACCGGCAGGGAACGCATCGATCGGGAGCTGCTCGATGATATTCGCATCGACGAGGGCGCCGAGACGGAACGTCGTGAGCTGGAGGCGAAGCTGGAACGGCAGCTTCGAAGCCAGAGAGCGGGCCGCCGCCGAAAGACCCAGGGTGGCGAGGTGGCAGCCGCATGACCGGCAAGGCCGCGACGCGTTCCGACGAGGTGCGGGTGCTGCCGTTTCGGGTGCGGCCACTGCCGGATGAGCCGTTCGATTCCTGGCTGGAGAAGATGGCGGCCACCTATGGGGCGACGATGAACGAGATGGCATGCGCGCTCGGTCTCATCGAGCAGGAGAAGGGTTTGGCTGTATCGGCGACCGCGTGGATGGCGGACAAGTGGGCCACAACCCTCACCGAGGAGCAGGCTGCCCGGCTTGAGGCTTCCACGGGCATCCCTGCCGATCAGTTTCACGAGATGACGAGGATGCGCTTCGCCCGTCACGCGATCCGCTATACCCGGCAGGGTCGGATCAGCGCGCAATGCCCGGCTGCAGGGACCGCGGGACGATACTGCCCGGAATGCCTGGTCGATTCGGGTGGACGGTGGCGGATGTCGTGGCAGTTCCCGTTCGGGTTCGCCTGTGCCCGCCACCGCCGCCTTCTCGTGGATCGGTGCCAGACCTGTGATCTTCCTGCCCGACACCGCGCTCACCCGCTCGCACTTGTTCCCGTTCCCGGGCGTTGCCACAATCCCGTGCGGGGTCCGGGGAGGGGTCCGCAGGCCAACCGGTGTCGCGCGGACCTCACCGAGGACCGGACCCGCACGCCGGTGCCGCAGGCGGTGCTGGATGCGCAACGGGCGATGATGCGCATCGTCTCCACCGGTCAGGCGCAGTTCGGGATCTATGCTGATGCACCGCAGCCGGCCGTGCCTGTGTTGGAAGACATTCGGCTACTGTCCCGCACCGCGCGGGACGCAATCGTCGGCGGTCACAGCATCGACGCGAGCCCGCTGGGCCGGGAGCTCATTGGGCTGTTCGAGATGAGCGAGGACTGGACGAGGGCGATCCGGGCGCGACCAGACTCTGCCGTCGGGGCCGCTGTCGGCACCACCCTCGGTCACCGCGCACTGACCAATCCGGCCGCGATCATCTCCCTGCTGCAGGGGCGGCTGGCGCACAGCACGTCGTACACCGCGCACACACCACAACTACAGACCCTGATCGCGGCCGCGCTGGGTCGCCGCCGCCGCCCCACCGTGTTTCTGCAGTCCGCACCGCCGTCGGGCGTCAGCCCGGAAGAGCGAGCACGGAAAGTGCCGGCACAGTTGTGGGGGGACTGGATCGCCCAGTACGCCCCACTGCGGGTCGACAACGAGATCGCCGCGTCCGCGCTGGCAGCAGCGGTCGTGTTTACCGGCACGAGGCTCACACACTCCGCCGCGCTCGCGCTGCTCGATCCGCACGCACCGTCACGGCAGGTGACGCACGTGATGCGTGAGCTGGGCCGCAGCACTCACCACGTGACGACCCTGCACGCGGTCCTCCGCCTGGCAGCTCTATTGGACACGCAAGACGTGCCCATCGACTACGCCCGCCGCCGCCACCTCGACTACACCGATCTCCTGCCCGAATCACAGTGGGGGCAGCTCTGCCGGGACGCGGGCGTGTCCCCAGGGAGCGGACGACGCTGGGAGTTGGCGCGCGCAGCCCTGTACCAAGAACTCTCCGGGAACCCGCTGCGTGCGATGCCTACGGCGTGGCACACGACCAGGGCGAGCCCGCCCGCCGTAGCCCGCTTCGTAGAGGAGCTCCCGCCGGCGGTGCGGGCGGCGCTCGATCAGATCGCCGCAGAGTTCCTCGTCGCCAACGGCATTCAGGAGCCCGTCACCTGGACACCCGAACCCACCCCTCAGCTCCCGGAAGTCGGACCCCAGATCGCGCCGTCGTGGCCGCCCATCCGGCCGGCACGAGCGACAGCGACAGAAGCCATGCCACCAGACCGGCTGACGCAGGTGTACGCGGCGGGAGCTTCCACCTACACGATCGCCGCAGACACGAGGGTGTCTCGGCAGACAGTGGGTCGCATTCTCGCCGACGCGGGCACCCGGACTCGAAGGGGACGACCCCGCACCTTCGACCTCGACCCCCGTTGGCTCCGCGATCACTATGAAACGAAGCACTGGACCATCGCACAGATCGCGCAGCTCGCCGGCTGTAGCGAGATGACCATCAACCGGCATTTGCATAGCGCCGGCATCCCGGTCCGCCCACGCGGGGCGCGCATCAACGGGTCTACCTCGGACGCAGGCAGGCAACGATCTGACCCGCCCGCCCCGCGGGGCCCATCACAGGCTCACGGACTCCGTCGCAGCACTCCCGTCGAGCCATCGACGAATACTCGAATTCCAGACACGCGAAGGACGTCGGCATGACGCAGAAGAAACGAACTTCCAGTCGGCTGCGGCACGACGCGCGGGAACGCGTGAAGGTGACAGGAGAGAAGTACACCACGGCGCTGAAGGCAGTCATGGATGCGGGTTCATCCAGCAGCCGAGCTGGAGGACGAGATCAGGGCGAGGAGCCTGCGGGTCCCGCCGACACGCAACGCGCACCCGACGACACCCGTGACCGGAGCTGAGTCCGGGGTGGGATCTCTGCGATGACGGTCGAGGGCAAGGAATGCGTGGTGTCGGCCGACTCAGGCCGGGAGGACAAGCCGTGGTCGGCACCTCACCTCGCGCCGCTGTTCATTGAACTCACCGCTGACGAGACGGCGCCGGTGTGGGCGCGTCGCGCTGTGACATTCCTCCATCGCTACGCCCGCGAACACGGCCAATCCCCGACCTTCCGGGAAGTATTCCCGGAGCTCGCGTCGCACGATCTCAGCGCCGCGGAGCATCAGGCTGCCTGGACGTCGTCGTCGCCGCGGTACCTGACGATGGTGCACTGGCAGCGTTGTGGATGGATCCGCTTCCGACGAGAACCGCGGACCCTCCGATCCGGCCCCGCGGCAGGCGAACTGTTCATACCGTCGCCCGCGCCGAAAGCGCGTCCGAGGCAGTCCTAAGCCTTGGCGGTGTTCCCGGGGGAGTCGGGGTGGGAAGAGTAGAGCGCGCCGAGGAGTTCCTCCAGCGCGACGCGCAGTTCGTTGTAGCCCATCGTGTAGAACATCGCGTCGGAGTTCGAGGTTTCGGTGGCGTCGAGGTTGGCGAGGAGTTGACGGGCTTCACGGACCGCCACATCGAGCCACGGCTCGACATCCGGTAGGCCCCGGACCCACTCGTCGATGACGGTGAACGGGATGGGCGCGTATGCGTGGGCGTCGACGCCGACGTGGAACTGGTGCCCATTCGGGCCGTGGTCGCGTGCGTGCGTGTGACCGTGCAACAGCGGGATCCCATCGTCCCAGCGGGGCCGGTGCGACGTGTGTCGGTCCGACTCCTGCGAGTCGCCCTTGTACGGGTAGTGGGATGCGAGGATCCGGTAGCCGTGCCGGGTGCCTTCGATGACCTCCGGCAGAATCGTCCACCCGGCCGCCTCGTAGAGCGGCGCGAACCGTTCGATCGCCTTCCTGGACTGTGTCGCTGGTGAGACCCGGTCATGGTTCCCGGGGACGAGGTACCGGTGACCGTTCAGCTGCGCGGTGAGGGTGATCGATTCCTCGATCGGCCCGAGCGCGACATCCCCGAGATGTAGCACCACATCTGTCGGGGCGACCGTCTCGTTCCAGCGGCGGATGAGCTCGGTGTTCATCTCGTTGACGGTGGTGAATGGACGGTCCGCGAGTTCGCTGATCCGGGCGTGGCTGAAGTGGGTGTCCGCGGTGACGTAGTCGACTCGGTCGAAGTCGAACCACGGATACTCACTCACGGCTAACGCTCCTCGCATGTGACGGATGTCTAGCAGAATCTAGCGGTGTCTAGCGTTTCGGTAGACACCGCTAGATGTTCCTAGAGTTCGTCGAGATCGATCCCGAATTTCCGGGCGAGATCGGAGCGCGCCACCTCCGCACTGTCGGCGGGACGCTCCCGGGCGATACGGGCGATTTCCTCGTCTTCCGCCGCATCCTCCGTGGCGGCGACCGCTGCCAGCTCATCGATCAGGACAAGAACGGGTGTGCCGTCGGCGGTCGCGCGGCGGCGGATCTCGGCGGCGGCATGGCCGAGGGTGTACATCCGCTCCCACGGGTGCTCGCCGTGGCGAGCGATGGCCACGGTGTCGCGGGTGTAGCTGCGCTCATCGCCTGGGACGAGCCACCGTTCGGTGCCGTCCGAGGCGAGGAAGAAGTCGACGTAGCAGTTCCCACACGGCATCCGGTAGACCCCGGGCTCGGTGGGGGCAGAGTCGGTGCTACGCGCGATCATGTCGCGGATGATCCGCCCCCAGTCCGTGTTGCCGTCAGAGTGTGACATCGGCCAGACCCTTCGTTTGGCGAACGGAGTAGTCTCTCACACCGGTGAATTTGTGTCCACTGATTGGGTCAGAGCCTGTTCGAGTCGAGTGGTTGCTCTCGCTCAGGAAGTCTCGCCCGTCGTGAGATGCTCGCCTCATGGCATCGCACACTTCAAGCGGCTGAAAGCGGCCCCAGAAGACCTCATCGACATCCAGCGCTGCGTGACGTTCGTCGCGGGCATGGGCCTGGACCCCGTTTGGCCCGAGGCCCAGCAAGGCCTAGCAGCCGGTGGAAGGCCATTTCACTCGACGCGCTGGACCGATCACAACTCAATGGGTAGCCCACCCGAGGCACATGAACGTGCTGCTCAAGGCGCGCCGCCTCGGTGGGACGGCGGACGGCGACTGATATATCGAGCCGTGTCATCGCAGCCGGTGTCTGCAGCATGCAACAGACTGATCTGGCAACCCGGCTTCGCCGGTAATGCACAGCCCCTGGCAGACACAGCGGGCCAAGTGACCACGAGCGGAGAACAGATGGCGAAGATGCGAGTGCACGAGCTCGCCGCCGAACTGGGAGTCGACGCAAAGGCCGTCTTGGTCCGTCTGCGAGAACTTGGTGAGTTCGTCAAGAGCCCGTCTTCATCGATAGAAGCTCCAGTTGCTCGCAAGGTGAGGGCGTCGTTCGGTGCCCGACCCCCTCGACCCGGTTCGCCTCGGCCATCGCCGATGCGACGTGAGCACGTAGACCCGCATGTCGATCGGCCGGGATTCGATCCGACCGCACCATCCACTCGACAGTTCGGCTGGCGATCGGGCGCTGTGGCGGCGCCCCAGCACCCAGACCTGCTGGCAAACGTCGAGCGCGTTCGATACAAGTACCCGGTCCTGCGTGACCACATCGACGCTCTGCGAAGTCTTGGCTCCCAGGTGGTCTACGCGGGGTTCTGCCGTCAGGATGGCTTCAGGGACTGCGCGATCGTCCATGTGCGATTCAGTGGAGCGATCGAGGCCGGGTTTGGGTTTACCCGCGAGGTGATGATCTTCTACAGTCCGCATGAGGATCTCCAGGGCCGGACCTTCCAGGCTGCGGCCCGCGAGCTCGGTGGCGCCGATCGTTCCATCACTCCGGACATCTTCTTCATGTGGTCGCCCGATCGGCGTCTACAGATCAAACTGAACGACTGGTCGCGCCCCGCGAAACTAGCGATCCCGCTCTTGATTGACGACGAAGACGAACTCTCGCTAATTACCCTTCTTCGCGACTACATCTATGCCCGAGACCTCTTCTACATGACGACTCCCGTGTATGGCGCGAGCTTCTTCGGCCGCAGGACACTGCTGCAGTCGATGCGTGACGACGTGTTCAACCAGCGAGTCACAGGCGTCTTCGGACTGCGGAAGTCGGGCAAGACGAGCATCCTCATGCAGCTTAAGGAGGAGTTGCAAGAGGACAAAGTGGTGACCGTCCTCATGGACCTGGAGGCCTTCCCCTCTCCGCCGGAAGACCCCACCGACGACATCGTCAGCGATCTGCGTCGACGACTGATTGCTGAACTCAAAGCTCACAAGCTGCGCACCCAAGAGCTTTCGCAGCTGCAGGAACGCCCGAGCATCCTCGACCTGAAGAACGCTCTCCAGGCGATACTCAAGCATCTCCACAAAGACGGGCATAGGATCCTGCTCCTCCTGGACGAGATCGAGTACTTGACCCCAGCGGATCGCATCGATATCGCTGAAGGCGACATGCCACGCATTGCGCAGCTGCTATCGGCCCTCAGGAGCATCGTGCAGGAGTCTGAGAACTTCACCTTCGTGCTGTCCGGCCTTACAAGCGCCATCGTTGAAGGTGGACGACTGTATGGTCGACCGAATCCCCTCTTCTCTTGGGCGAAGGCCGTGTACGTGAAGCCGCTGGAGCGAGAAGAGGCGGACGATCTCGCGAGCACCGTCGGCGGCAAGATGGGCATCCAGATCGAACCTGGTGCGCTCGAGGCACTCCACGAGGCGTCCGGTGGTCACGCCTATCTGTATCGAAATCTGAGCTCAGCCGTCGTGCAGCACCTTCCGACCGACGTCTTCCAACGTACGATGACTCGCGCTTCCGTGCTCACAGAACTTGATGATTGGAAGAGTCGCGTCCAAGGCAACATTGAGGAGATGGTCCAACACGTCAAGCGCTACTACGCGAACGAGGCCGTCATGCTGGACGTGCTGATGGACAGTGCAGCCGACTTCAAGGAACTCGCATCCAGCGAGCACGTCGCAGTTCGTCGACTGAAGGACCTGGGTCTGATTCACGAACAGGACGGCGAGTTCGAAGTCAGCGTGATCCTGGAGCTCGTATGAGCGCGACCGACTACTCCGACTGGATACTGGGCGTTCACCGAAAAGCGGAGCAACTCCGCGTCGTGTTCCTGCAGCTGGGCTCGAGCAACGAGCCAGCCCGCCGCGCTCTGGGGGCTTCGCAGGTGAACGTGACGCGCGTCCGGGACTACTTGCAGCCAGATGGCCCACTTACCACCGGAACAGTCGTGATCGACGGGATGGAGTCGCTCACGATGCAGAGTGAGGCCACTCAGATGGGTGCGCTACGCGAGCGCGTCTTCAGCGACGTCGAGGCCGGCGGCAGGGTCATCCTCCTCTCCCGGGCGCCTCGGATTGCTTTCCCTCCAGTGGTCGGGAGTTCGCTCCTTGACGACGCCAGCCTGGCGCATGCTCCGGTCGTCAAGAGCACAGGCGCTCACGAGTGGCCAACGTGCGTTGAAGACGGCGCCTCCCCGGCCGACGTACTGTGCCGGGCGCTGACAGAACTCGGTATGGACCTGGCTGCGTCTCTCGATCGTGTCGTGTACGAGAGCCTGCTGATTGGCCAGAGCGCGCTGGGCCTGCTCAACGCGAGGGAGCTTGAGGCGCTGGATGGTTCCAGCCTTACAGCGCCCGACGGTGCGACTCGGACATGGAATTTTCCGAAGCATCTCGGACCGCTCAAGAAGGCGCTCGACGAGGTTCTCGCGGATGCCCTCGATCCTCAGCAGCAGCTTGCCGAGGTGAGTTCGGGACTCTGGAAGATCGAGCGGATCATCCGACGCGAAGTGCGTCGGCGCGCAATCGCCGCATGGGCGGAGAACTGGCGCACGCAGTGCCTGAACGGCGACCTTCCGGAAAAAGTGCTCGAGCGAGCGAGCGAATCGGCATACATGGGCGCCACGTCGGTCAAGCAATTGCGCGACCCTCTCGAATGGCTCTCACTCGGGGAGTTGCTCCAACTAAAGGACCGTTCCCAGATCGGCGACTTGGGGTTGAGCGCCGCTCACTGGCGACAGTTCAGCGCGCAGATCATGCCGATTCGGAATCGTCTGGCACACATGCGCAGTCTTCGGCCCGAGGACGCCGCCGACGTCGTCAAATGGCAGCGAGTGCTCGAAATGCGATTCCCCACAAATTGAGACGAGCGCACTGCGAGGAGCGTACGCCCGATCAGTAGGCTCATCTCGGTAGCGGGTGAGGAGATTCGAATGGCGGAGAGCACCACTGCCGATCTGGACGTCAACAGGTCCGACCGGCGACTCGGGCGCGCTGTGACGCGGGTTCATCAAGCCTCGCGCACAATCGACCCGGCTCTGAGACCCAGACTCGAGTCACTACTTCACGCAGGCGAAGCGATGGACTTCGTCGCCCGCATCCATGGATTCTCCGACCCCTTGAGTGCATCCGCCCTCGAGTCTTTCGCCGTCCAGGCAGGAATTGGAAGGCAATCACTTCACTCGACCGTGCTGCCGGCGCTGAAGGCTGCCAATGTTGCAGACTTCGCGCTGGACACACAAGGCGTTGTAATCGAGGTGCAGGAGTTTCTGGGCGTAACCGGGAACCTCATCGAACAGTCCTACCGCGTTCTACAGCAGCTCAACCCGACCATCGATGAGATCGTAACGCTGCACTCGATCGAAGTCGCATCGTTCGCCCCGTTGACGACCACCCAACATCTCGACCAACTCCACCGACGAGGATTCAACGACCAAGTCAGCGAAACCGGTCTGAACCTTGCACTGGCGACAGGCCTTACAAAGCGCGTCAACTCCGTCGATCTCGCCGAGGACGTAATTTATAGCCCTTACGTGTGGGAGTCAGGACAGATTGAGATCGCGTCGTTCCTCCGTGGCCTTCCCCCGGGCGAGCGCGACGCGCTTCTCGGCATATGTGAACAGGCAGCGCAACACCCCGGCCTCGCACTTCCACTCCTCGCGCAACCGACCCCCGGCGTGTTCGGCGCAGCACAGAAGGTCGGACTCGTCCAGGCCGCCACCGTCAAGTCGACGGGAGGATCCGGAGCGCAGACATATGTCTTTTCACCTACTCTCGAGTCGGAGGACGACCGGCTCACAACCACCGAGGCGCTGAATCAGCGCAAGCTTTTTGTCGCCCACATGCTCTTCGGGCATGAACGAGCGGAACGTAGCGGCGGTCGAATACACGATCCTGTGGTCCTCGTGCGGGCGCTCCTAAACCGCGGGAGCGTTGGGCCTGCGAGCAACATCAGCACCGACTACCACCTGCTTGAGGCGCACGGCATCGTTCGCGTCCGTGAAACGGACCACGGCCGGGCATACCTCGAACTTGTGAAGGAGGAGATCGTCGAAGGCGGGCTCGCGTGGCTTCAGAACTCATCAACGTCCGCAGGAACGACGGACCCGACGGTGAACCTCCTCCGAGCTCCAGGCGAGTTCACCAACCCAGAGCAAACACGTGCGGGCGCGGGCGACCTCGGAGCCGCTGACGAGATCGCGAGATCAGCGATCCTCGAGCTGAGAAAGGAACTGCAACGTGCCACCCGTCAAGACCGACCCGCTAACCCCCGGTGATCGACTCGAATGCCGCGTAGGCCAAGTGTGGTTCTGGGAGGGGTACTTCACTCGGGTAGGCATCGACCTCATCAGCTACTACGGCGCGGAACTCATCCAAGTCACCGACCTGGATCTACTCGCCATCGGGCTTGGTCCCGGGCTCGAGAGTCACCGGACCATTGGCGAGTCCAAGAGCGGGACGGGGAAGAGCGCGCCGAAACCACTCGACCGTATTGTGTGGCTACGCGGACTGCAAGAGTTGGTAGGCGCAGAGCGAGCGGAACTGACTGTTGCCTCGAGCGTGACGCCCAGAACCCGGGAGCTGGGCCGCCATTCCCGCGTCAGCGTCGAATCGATCAACGACCTCCAGGCGCGAGAGGCCGCACTTAATCTCTCGAAACTCACAGATCTTGGGGCCCACGGACCCAACGCCCTGCTTCTGCGGCGCACAGTCAAAGTAGTCAGCAAGGACGATCCCACGCTCGGACCTGCGTTCAAGTTCCTCACTTCCACCGTGTGGTTTCTAGATCCGTTCGCTGCACTGAAGCAGAGCCTGGGTCTACTTGAGACGCTTTGCCAGCGCTGGACGCCCGGCGTCAAGGATGACGAACAGCTCGCGGTACGGTGGCTCATTTCAGAGACCCTCAGTATCTGGGTACTCAACCTCGTAACGATCGTGGGATTTGTCCGCCCGATGGATCCGAGTGCATTCACAAGTTTTCTTCGCGAACGCCTCGCAGACGGAGTTGTGCCCGCTCAGCGCATGCGCCAGTTGTCGCGCGACTTCGACAAGTTCATCAGTGGACTGCTCGCGGCGGCGAAGGCCTCGCCCGAGGTGCGGACTGAGGCCATGGGCGCGTTTGAGCCCTCACCGCCGGAGTGGGCTGACTCTGCTGCAGAACTCGCAATCCGGCTAGGCCGTCAGCCCGCGCTCCGAGACTTGCCTCGACAGCTTGATCTCGTCGTTCACGAGCGGCTAGCTCGTGGGCGAGACATCTCAGAAGCTGCGGGGGCTCAGCTTCGACTCAATGATCCGGCGGCAAGATCAAGCGTGAGCCTCATTGCAGCGTTCCTGCGAAGCTTTGGCTCTCTGAAGGACGACATCAGCGAGCTTCTAATCGCAGGGTTCGGTAAGCCGGCGCAGGCGCCGCCCGAGCCTGCACCCCAGCAAGAGATCGAAGCGACTGCTCTCACACTGCCCGGCCTCGACGCCGCTGACAGCGTTGCCGAGGACTGACTGGCGTGGGGCTGTAGGGATTCGCCATTCCCCACGGAATCCTGAGCCTTCGGCCACTGCCAACTACCGGGGATTCCCGGCATCCTCGGCCATTTCCAACGGGAACCTACACGTCGTCGAGGTCGTCGTTGCAGTGAGCTTCCGATGGTCGGCGACATGCGCGGGTTCGTCGCGGGGGCCTTCGATCTCGAACCCGCAGACACCGCAGCTATGCAGCCCGATGCCGTCGACGTCGTCCGAGGGGATGTACATCGTGGTGGGCTCTTCGCACATCAAGCAGCGCATGGTGTCTCCGTTCGTGATTGTCAGGTGATCGGTTGGACGGTGGCGGAGTATCCGCGGTGGGAGCCCCAGGCCGCGGCGATGCGGTCGGCAATGTCGCGGTCCTCGCCGAGGTATGGCCGGTATCTCTTGCCGCGAGGGTCGGTGATCACGACCTGGACGACGCCGGCGGGCTCGCGCACGGTGACCCTGGCGGCGGGGATCGGATATGCCTGGACGCGACCGGCGATGATGAAAGTCGGGTACAGGTCGCGTGCGAGCTCCGGGGCACGGAACACGTCGTGAACCCACGCCGTGATGGCGAGCGCGCCGGCGGGGCTGAACCCGATGAGGCGGGCGGGGAGTTGCTCGAGCCCGGCGCGGACGAAGTAGTGCTCGTCGACGAGGATCGGCGTCGGCGGGAGCAGGGTTTGCTCGTCGTGGGCGGGGTAGATGGTGAGGCTGGTGCGGCTGTTCATGAGGCGCTCGTTCATGCGGTGCGGCGGATGCCGGCGGCGATGATGTGGGCCTTGGTGGGCCGGGAGTAGAAGCCGAAGCTGTCGTCGTCGTCGGAAGCGGAGACGGTGGCGGTGAGTAGATCTTCGCCGTCCGGCGTGTGCTGCCGTCGCTCTCCGTGGAGATGGAATCCCGGCTGTCGGTCTCGTCCTGGCGACGGTCTTCACGCAGAGCGGCTGGGTCGGAGCAATGGCGGTGACCGCCGCGACTCTCGTCGTGGCGGCGCTGATCGTCTGGCACCGTGCCCGATCCGGTCTCGTTCGTGCGCTGGATCCTGATCATGCCGTGCGCCGGAGCCGATCTCTGTCGTGGTCACCGGGCAACCCGGGTGAGCTGTTCCAAATCGGCACAGCGCTGTGGCGGAATCCTCCCTGAGAGTAGAGCTCATCCACCGAGTGGTCGCCTAGTTCCTGCAGGCGCCGAGCATCAACGAAGGAGTTATGCGATGTCCTCGTCATCCACCGCGACCGCAGTCGTCCCGAGCGCCCTGCGTGATCTGTATCTGGGCTGGTCCGAGCTCATGGCCACCCACG
>MDTD01016153.1_pt1 | contig 26811 bp, 25 predicted proteins | sample 811221 | NCBI WGS metagenome assembly MDTD01 (sample SAMN05326646, study PRJNA326480) | marine metagenome | isolation source: seawater | place: Pacific Ocean: South West | collected 2011 | reverse complement strand
GGCCCGTAGACGAGGCGCGGGAGTATACCAAGTCCCGAGCAGTCGGCAATGGGATGCTGTGAATTGGGACTCTCTAATGTATACTCTCGCGCGGTTCGGCCGAGCTTAGCTGGTTGCGCCGGTGGATCTGAGTATCTTCAGGGAGAAAAGTCATGGCAATGAAGCTCATTAAAAAAACGGCTGATTACAAAATTTTCGTCCGCGGTGACGAGCGCTACGCGGTACAGGACAGTAGCGGCAAGCCCGTGAATGGCGAGGAAAAAGTCCGCATCTTGGTCGAGGAAGAGCTGATCAAGGTGACTGTCCCAGCACCTAAAGAGGAGGCTCCTGAAGCGGAAGAAGCCGCTTCCGATGAGGTAGCTGAAGCCACAGTGGACGATACCGAGGACGCGCCGGCCGAGGACGATACTGCTGAGCCCGAGCCCGAGCCCGAGCCCGAGCCCGAGCCTGAAGCGCCTGCGGAAGAATCTGAGCCCGACGCAGAGGATTCGGCTGCATCAGAAGAGGGCGAGGAAGAAGATGCGAAGTGACGCATCGTCCCAGATCATTGCGAAAGAGCCGGCACGCGCCGGCTTTTTTGTGTGCTGTCGGTCGGCACGTCTCTCAAGTTTGATTGCGTTGCATCTCACCTTTCGTTAGGCACTGATGAAAACATCTGACTTCACATTCGATTTGCCCGCCGAGTTGATCGCTCAGACGCCTTTGCCTGAGCGATCTGCGTCTCGCTTATTACACGTCGACGGTGAGAGCGGCGCGCTGAGTCATCTGGGTTTCCGTGATTTGCCCACCTTGCTCTCCGACAGGGATCTGCTGGTTTTCAATAACACCCGAGTTTTACCGGCGCGGCTATTTGCGCAAAAGCAAACGGGTGGGCGAGTTGAGATTCTGATCGAGAGGATGTTGGGCGGCGGCAATGCTTTGGCGCATGTGCGGGCGAGCAAAAGTCCCAAAGAAGGTGCACTGTTGTTGATCACCCCAGATGCAGATAGTGATGTTTCTGACCTGACTGTGAGGGTGGGTGGACGAGAAGGTAGCTTGTTTGTCCTCACCCCGGAATCGGGCTCGATAAAAGACATGATGCGGCGCTTCGGCCATATGCCACTGCCTCCTTACATCGAGCGTGCAGATACAGCAGAGGATCGCGAGCGTTACCAAACCTTGTATGGTCGTCAGGATGGGGCGGTCGCGGCCCCTACTGCGGGCCTGCATTTCGATCAAGCGCTACTGGATCAGCTCGATGCTGCTGGCATCCGGAAAGCAGAGGTGACTCTGCACGTCGGGGCAGGCACTTTTCAGCCCGTCAGAGTTGAAAACATTGCTGACCACACTATGCACAGCGAGCACGTTGAAGTGGACCAGACCTGCGTCGACGCCGTGCAAGCATGCCGGGAGCGCGGCGGTCAGGTTATCGCAGTTGGCACGACGGCGGTGCGCTCTTTGGAGAGTGCAGCGGCGCAGCAGACTGGCAGTGCGATAACTGAGGCGACGATCCAACCCTTTCACGGCGATACGAATATTTTTTTGTATCCGGGATGCGAGTTCAGGGTAGTCGATGCCATGGTCACCAACTTCCACCTGCCAGAGTCGACGCTGATGATGTTGGTGTCAGCGTTCGCCGGTATCGAAACCATTCGCCACGCTTACCAAGCGGCGATAGACAACCGCTACCGGTTTTTCAGCTATGGTGATGCCATGTTTATTACCGGTCAGGCGGCTCGCTGATGGAGTTTCACGTATCGCATCAGGATGGATTCGCGAGGCGCGGGCAAATTGACTTCCCACGAGGTAGCGTTCAAACCCCGGCCTTTATGCCCGTCGGGACCTACGGCACGGTGAAGGGGATGCTGCCACGTGACATTATTGAAATCGGCGCAGAAATCATCCTGGGGAACACCTTCCACCTATGGTTGCGGCCGGGGACAGACATTATCCGGGAGCACGGTGACCTGCATGACTTTATGGGCTGGGAAGGCCCTATTTTGACCGACTCGGGTGGCTTTCAGGTTTTCAGCCTCGATGAATTACGGAAAGTCACCGAGGAAGGCGTGGCGTTCAAATCCCCAGTAAATGGTGACCGGGTATTTCTTGATCCCGAGACATCAATGCAGATACAGCGTGATTTGGGTAGCGATATCGTCATGATCTTCGATGAGTGCACCCCGTATCCTGCGACTGAGTCAGACGCAGAGCGCTCAATGGAGCTTTCCCTGAGATGGGCCGAGCGCAGTAAGCGTGCGCATGGAGATAACAGCGCGGCGCTGTTCGGCATCATTCAGGGCGGTATGTACCCCGAGCTCCGAACTCGCTCACTTGAGGCGCTGCAGGAGATTGGTTTTGACGGTTTTGCGGTGGGAGGCCTGTCTGTCGGTGAGCCCAAGGAAGAGATGGTCAAAGTGCTGGATCATCTTGCCGGTTTACTCCCTGCAGGCAAACCTCACTACCTCATGGGAGTCGGGACACCCGCAGACCTTCTCGAGGGGGTGCGACGGGGCATTGATATGTTTGATTGTGTGATGCCCACCCGCAATGCGCGAAACGGACATCTCTTCACCAGCACAGGCGTTCTGAAGCTTCGGAACGCGCGACACAAAAGCAGCACTGAACCGGTAGATGCGAATTGCGACTGCTATACCTGCAAACACTTTTCGCGGTCGTACCTAGCGCACCTCGACAAGTGCAATGAAATTTTGGGTTCGCAGTTAGCTACCATTCATAATCTCCGCTTTTATCAGCAGCACATGGCTGGTATTCGAGCGGCCATTGAGGCAGGACAACTGGATGAATTTGCGCGTGATTTCTATGCTCGCCAAAACGAGTGCTCAACCGGATGAGTGAATCCAATCTCCCCGTGAAATCACCGTGCATCGAGGTCTGCTCACTGAACGACAGCGATGTATGCATCGGCTGTTATCGCACTGCGAATGAGATCATCGAGTGGTTCTCAGCCAATGATCAGCGTAAGCGAGAGATCCTGGCGGCAGTGAGTGAGAGAGGGAATCAGCGATAGGCGTCTTGCCGCCGTGTTGTCAGTCAATCTGCTCAGATGAGCTCGCTGTCGTGTTCAGGGGCCAAATCCGGATCCGGTTGATGTGTGTCTTGGAAATTTCCTCGATATCCAGCTGATATCCCTCGATCCGTACCGAGGTTTTGGCGTTAGGAAAAGCCTCCAACGCCTCCAACGCCAGTCCGCTGAGCGTTTTAGGACCATCGGTTGGTAGGTTCCACTTCCTTTGCCGGTTCAGGTCTCGAATGCTGACGGTGCCCGAGCAAGTGGTGCTGCCATCCGGGTGCTGCGTGATTTCCTCGTTTTCCTCGACAAGGTTCGACGTGAACTCTCCGACAATCTCTTCAAGGATATCTTCGAGTGCGACTAGGCCGAGAATGTCGCCGTACTCGTCGACGACCATACCCAGCCGTTTCTTTTGACGCTGAAAATAGAGTAGCTGGGTATTCAGCGGGGTATTTTCGGGGATGAAATAGGGTGGCTCAGCTGCCTCTGAAAGCGCCTCCCTATTGAGGCGGCCTTTGTCGAGCACGCGGCTCAAATCCCTCATGTGAAACACGCCCTCGATCTGATTGATGTCATCGCGATAGAGGGGCAACCGTGTGTGGGCACTGTTTTTCAGCTGCCGCATGATGGCCTCGTCGGGTGCTTCCACGTCGATTCCGTAGATTTCGTTCCGGGGGGCCATGATGTCGTTTACCGTCATTTGTTCCAGATCGAGAATGTTGACCAACATTCTACGGTGACGACTGGGAATCATTGAGGCGGATTCGGTCACGATGGTTCTCAACTCATCCTGCGATACGGCGTCGTCTCCTGCGCTATCGGGGGAAAAGCCGATCAGTTTCAGGATGCCGTTGGTTAACCAATTGATAGACAGCACCAACGGCATCAGGGCCTTCTGCAGGGGTAACAGAATCCAGCTGGCGGGGAAGGCGACCCGCTCGGGGTGAAGCGCAGCGATCGTTTTGGGGGTGATTTCTGCAAAGATCAGAATAACCAGGGTGAGGACCAGCGTGGCGATGGCAATGCCAGCGTCTCCGAATAGTCTGATCGCAATGACCGTTGCGATTGCTGAAGCCAGAATATTGACCAAATTGTTACCAATGAGGATCAGGCCAATGAGCCGGTCAGGCCGTTGCAGCAGTTTTATGGCCCGTCGTGCTCCTCGGTGGCCCGTGCCTTTGAGGTGCTTAAGACGATACCGATTCAGCGACATCATGCTCGTCTCCGAGCTGGAGAAGAAAGCAGAGATCAGGATAAGAATTGCCAGTGCGGTGAAGAGCAAGCCCAGCGAGGTGTCGTTCAAGAGTGCTTAACGCCTCTGTTGTTCAGGAAGTGAAATGGTGGAGAAAAACAGGCAAGTGCACAAGCCTTGTCCTGACCGGTGTCCCGTCGATGAAGTGTCAACCTGTGAGTGGTAAAACCAGCTCTAGTACCAGCTTCGAACCAAAGAAGCCGAGAACGACCAAGCTGAAGGCAATAAGGTTCAGAGTGATTGCCGATTGGACGCGCCAACCCCGGCGGAAGTACTGCACCAGCAGAATTGCATAGAGGCACCAAGCAAGCATGGTCAACACTGTTTTGTGCACCAAATGCTGGCTGAACAAGTCGTCGATGAAGATCATGCCCGTGCCGATGGCGACGGTGAGAATTAAAAACCCGGCTCCCGTGAGCTCATAAAATAGCGCCGATGCTGCCTCTAATGGCGGTAATTTGCGGATGACGCCTCGGTTGCGATGCTGCCTGAGTTGACGCGACTGCACTGTTACCAGCAGTCCTTGCAATACTGCCAACGCGAGCACTGCGAAACTGATAATCGAGGCTGAAATGTGGGACAGGATGCCGGCGGGGAGATCGCTCATCGGCCGACTGGTATCGGGTGCAAAGGTGGCGACGAGTATGGATAAAGCCGCCAGCGGAAACAGCACTATCAGCAGTGTGTGCAGTGGCCGCGCAACCAGCGCGATTAAGCTGATGAAGCCCATGCTGAGAAACATCAGAGAGGCGACGCGATAAAAACCGAGGCTGGATTCGCCCGCCTGCGCCGGTAAAAAGGCTGCGAGCGCATGCGCAGCGAGAGCGGCTGCGCCAACCATCGCTATTTGTTGCCGCTGTTTTTCCGCGCCCGTCTCGAGATTGAGCACCTGCCGCCATACCGCCAGCAAATACAGCAGCGCTGCCCCGATGGCGAGGCCAGCCGTCAATAAGCTGGGGTTGCTGTCCATGGCGTCTCCGCGTGCCCCGCCGGCGATAATCTGAGCCGGCGATTTGGGGATCTCTTGATGCGTCCTTATACTACGCCGTTCCGAACATCATTGGGTATCCCTCTGGGTGCGATAACACCATGTTTGAATCATTAAGCGACCGCCTAAGCAGCAGCCTGAGGGCGATAGCAGGAAAATCGAAACTCACCGAGGATAATATTCGGGATACCTTGCGCGACGTCCGGATGGCGCTGCTTGAAGCCGATGTCGCGTTGCCCGTCGTGAAAACGTTTACTGACCGAGTGAAGGATCGCGCTGTTGGCGTGGAGGTGAGTAAAAGTCTGACACCCGGGCAGTCCTTTCTCAAAATTGTCGAAGCAGAGCTTCAGTCGGTCATGGGTGGTGAGTCCGAGGGGCTGAACCTGTCAACCCAACCGCCTGCTGTTGTCATGGTGGCAGGCTTGCAGGGCGCGGGTAAGACCACTTCCGTCGCAAAACTTGCTCGATATCTGATTGAGCGGGAAAACAAGAAGGTGTCGGTCGTGAGTGCTGACGTATACAGGCCGGCGGCCATCACTCAGCTCGAGACGCTCGCAGAAGAGGTGGGTGCCCGCTTTGAGCCAAGTGACGCGTCGGAGTCACCCGTGGACATCGTCAAGCGCGCAATGAGCGATGCCAAGGTCGCCTTCTCAGACGTACTACTGGTCGATACTGCAGGTCGGCTTGCTGTTGATGAAGAAATGATGGCCGAGATTAAAGCCCTGCATGAAGCGGTCAACCCGATCGAAACGCTGTTCGTTGTCGATGCGATGACGGGTCAGGATGCCGCTAACACCGCCAAGGCCTTTGGCAAGACGTTGCCACTCACCGGCGTCATTCTGACCAAGGTCGATGCGGATGCGCGGGGTGGTGCCGCACTCTCTGTGCGCACGATTACCGAGCGTCCCATCAAATTCCTTGGGGTAGGCGAAAAAACTGACGCCCTAGATCCTTTCCATCCAGACCGGTTGGCATCCCGCATCTTGGGTATGGGCGACATGCTGTCGCTGATCGAAGAGGTCGAGCGGAAAGTTGATCATGGCAAAGCCAAAAAGTTGGCGAAAAAAGTCCAGAAAGGGGGGCGATTCGATCTCGAGGATTTCCGCGAGCAATTGCAGCAAATGAAAAACCTCGGCGGCATGGGCGCCATGCTCGATAAGCTGCCGGGTATGGGAGGCATGGCTCAGGCTGCTCAGAATGTCGATACCAAGCAGTTTGATCGCATGGAGGCGATGATCAACTCGATGACGCCTAAAGAACGGCGCAACCCGGATCTGATCTCTGGCTCACGCAAGCGGCGGATTACGCTTGGTTCTGGTACCGCAGTGCAGGACCTCAATCGATTGCTGAAGCAGCACAAGCAAATGCAGAAGATGATGAAAAAGATGAAAGGCGGTGGCATGCAACGCATGATGCGCGGCCTTGGAGGGCTTGGCGGTGGCCCTGGTGGCGGTGGTATGCCACCTGGTTTCCCGCGCCGTTAGCGGCTCGCTAACGTTAGTAGAGCTGGTCAGAGTGCACCTTTGCAGAGTATGCGGTTTGCTGTATCCTCCGCCCTCTTTTATTGAGAGGCCCCAAATCTGGGGGCTTCAATACGGAACTTTTGAGGATATAACACGATGGTAATCATTCGGTTATCACGGGGTGGTTCTAAAAAGCGACCCTTCTACCATGTGACAGTTGCAGACCGCCGCGAGCCTCGGGACGGCCGCTTCATTGATCGCTTGGGCTTTTTCAACCCGATTGCACGGGGCCAGGAGCAGCGCCTGCGCATTGATGTGGATGCGGTAGAGGGCTGGGTCGCCAAGGGCGCACAAGTCAGCCCGCGCGTGCAAAAACTGTTGAAAGAATACCAGGCAGGTGCTGAGGCTACCGCCGCTTAAAAAGGCCTCCTCAATGGCTGGAGGGGCCTGACGATGCGCTCCGCGCCCCCCACCACTACCCTCCTTACGCTTGCAGATATTGTAGGCGTTTACGGGATCAAGGGATGGGTCAAGCTCCGTGTTCAGCTTGATGATCCCCAGATCCTTCTCTCACTCTCGCAATTACAGTTGAATGGTCCTGAAGCGGCCAGACGCAACGTATCTCGCACAATTACGATTCAGGCGCTGCAACCGCATGGAAAAGGCTTTATTGCGCGCCTCGCAGGGGTAGACGACCGCACTCAGGCAGAATTGCTGAAGGGTCTCAGCATTCAGGTGCCAGAGGCTGACTTCCCCGCTGCCGCTGACGATGAAGTCTATTGGCGCGACCTAGTCGGTCTCGAGGTCTGGTGCCGTGATGGAGGTAACCGGGTTCTGCTGGGACGAGTCAAAAATCTGCTTGAAACCGGCGCCAACGACGTGCTGGTCGTCACTCCTTGTGAGGAGAGCGTAGACGACAGAGAACATTTGGTCCCGTGGCTACCGGAGGATGTGGTCGTGGATATCGATCTGACCGAGCGTCGATTAGAGGTGGACTGGTATGTCGATGAGTGAGCAGTCTCCTCGCCTCAAATTTGCGGTGATGACCTTATTCCCGGAAATGTTCACTGCGTTGACTGAGTGGGGTGTGACGGGGCGTGCATTTCAAACGGGGGTGTGCTCTCTGCACCTGCAGGATCCACGTGAAGAAGCCACCGATCGACATGGTTCAGTTGATGATCGGCCTTATGGCGGAGGCCCGGGTATGGTGATGCAGGCACCCGTCCTGTCTGCATCTCTATTCAGAGCCAGAGCGGCCGTGGGCAGTGGCGCGCAGGTGGTTGCGCTGTCGCCGCAGGGTAAAAAATTAGACGCCCAACTAGCCAAGCAATTTGCCGAGGCTGCCGGTCTTATTCTGATCGCCGGGCGCTACGAGGGTTTGGACGAACGCTTTATTCAGCGCGAGGTCGATTTGGAGGTGTCTGTCGGCGATTTTGTGGTCAGTGGAGGCGAGTTGCCCGCCATGTTGCTGATCGATGCCATTGTGCGATGGCTTCCCGGCGTTTTGGGTCACGAGTCTTCGGCGGCTGAGGATTCTTTCTCCGCAGGCTTGCTCGATTGTCCTCATTACACTCGCCCAGAGGTATTTGAAGGTGAGCGGGTACCGGACGTTCTGCTGAGCGGGGATCATGCGGCAATCGCCAGTTGGAGAAGAGCCCAGGCCGTTCGTCGCACGTTAGATCGCAGACCTGATTTATTGTCGTGGGAGGACGTGACCGACAGCGACCGACAGCTTCTCGCGAAATGGGATCTTTTACCGACCTAGAGGGGCAGACATTCTCTATTCGAGCAGGTATCATCGCGCCCTCTCGAGTATGTCAGGTCGTCTGAAAGCCGCCTAAGCTTTGCAAATCCTAGCGATCGTCCTGAACTGAACAGTTCGGGAACACGTACACGAAACAAATTTGAGATCAGTCGGCCGTCGTCAAAAACGCGGCGGTGGGAGAAGGTAATGAGCACCAACAAAATTATTGCCGAGCTCGATGCGGAGCAAATGGGCCGGGAAATTCCGGAATTCGCACCAGGTGACACCGTGGTGGTGCAGGTGCGAGTCAAAGAAGGCAACCGGGAGCGTCTGCAGGCGTTTGAAGGCGTATGCATCGGTAAGCGGAATCGGGGTCTCAACTCCGCATTCACTGTTCGGAAGATCTCGCACGGTGTAGGCGTGGAGCGAACGTTCCAGACTTACAGCCCGCTCGTTGACAGCATTACCGTCAAAAGACGTGGTGATGTCAGGCAGGCCAAACTCTATTACCTCAGAGAGTTGTCCGGAAAGGCAGCGCGCATCAAGGAAAAGCTCTCCTCCTAATCGCATTGATCCGGGGCGCTCACGCGCCCTCGAACAATCTTTTAGGCTCCCGCTGACAGGCGTCGCTTCCCGCGTCTTCCAGAGTGTCGACGGCGACCCGCATTTTTCAGGCCACCCCATACTGGGTGGTGAACCTCGGCAGAGGGGAGGGACCAGCAACGTGAATCTGTGCTACCAAAAAAATCTGACTCTCAGTGGGCTGAAATCCCTAGGGCTCTGTGCCTTGGTGGGACTGTGCTACGCGACCTCTGCGTCGGCCCAGGCAGTGAAGGAGCAGATGGCCATTGCTTTGAGCGGATTTGCCGGGCAACCGATAGTTGTCGAGAGCGTTCGCCCCAGTCCTGCCCCCGGCATCATTGAGGTTCAAATTGAGAACGGCCCCCTGTTGTACGCCACGGATGACGGCAGCTATTTCTTCCTCAACGGTGATTTACACCGAACTAACCAAACCGGTGCGGTCAATGTCACTGAAGAGCGCCGGTCTGTGGGGCGTCAAGAGCAGCTAGCAGCGGTGTCGGTAGACGACATGGTGGTTTTTTCTCCCGAAGGGGAGGTGCGCGACTACGTGTCAGTGTTCACTGATGTGACCTGTTTTTACTGTCAGAAGCTGCATCGAGAAGTGGATGAACTCAATGCGAAGGGTATTGAGGTTCGCTACCTGGCGTTTCCGCGAGGCGGCATGAACTCAGACGGTGCCAAGAAGCTGGCAACCGCTTGGTGCGCCGATGACCAGCAAACCACGTTGACTGAACTCAAAGCGGGCGTGGATTTGCCCGTCAATGACTGCGCTGACAACCCTATCGCCACGCAATATCAGCTCGGACAAGACATGGGGGTCACTGGCACGCCTGCGATTATCACCAGTTCAGGCATGATGATTCCCGGTTACCGGCCGGCGGCCGATTTGGCGGCGGTCCTCGGCTTAGATTGAGTCAGCCCGGATAGGCGAGAGCGATTTTGGATACACACTTTCAACGGATTGAGCGGCTGCCCCCTTATGTTTTCAACATCATTGGCGAGCTGAAGCTGGCTGCGCGCGCGCGTGGTGAGGACATTATCGATTTCGGCATGGGTAATCCTGATCAGCCCACGCCCTCTCATATTGTCGACAAATTGCGAGATACAGTGGGCCGCGGTGACACGCATCGTTACTCCCAATCCAAGGGAATACCCCGACTGAGAAAAGCGATCTGTGACTGGTATCAAAAGCGGTACGATGTTGAATTGAATCCCGAGACGGAAACGATCGTCACACTCGGTTCCAAGGAAGGGCTAGCGCATCTGGCGCTTGCGACGACAGGCGTCGGCGACGCCATTCTAGTGCCCAATCCGAGTTATCCAATCCATCCTTACGGTTTTGTGATTTCGGGCGCCGATCTCAGGCACGTTCCAATGCAAACCGAGGCGGGTTTCTTGGAAGAGCTTGAGGTGGCGATTCGCAATACGTACCCCAAGCCAAAGATGTTGGTATTGAACTTCCCCTCTAATCCAACTGGGCATTGCGTCGAGTTGCCGTTCTTTGAGCGCGTCATCGATATCGCCAAGCAACAGAATATTTGGGTTGTTCATGACCTCGCATATGCGGATTTGGTGTTCGATGGCTACAAAGCACCGAGCATTCTTCAGGTACCGGGTGCGCGCGATATTGCGGTCGAGTTCTTTACCCTGTCAAAGAGCTACAACATGCCGGGATGGCGTGTTGGATTCTGCTGCGGGAATGCAGAACTCATCGCTGCACTCACCCGAATCAAGTCTTATCTCGACTACGGGATTTTCACTCCGGTACAGGTTGCTGCGATTGCCGCTCTCGAGGGGGATCAGCAGTGCGTGGCAGACATCCGGGATATGTATCAGCGGCGTCGTGACGTCCTGTGTAGTGGTTTGAATGAGGCGGGTTGGCCCGTCGAACCCCCCAAGGCCACCATGTTTGTTTGGGCGCAAATACCCGAAGCATTTCGACATATGGGTTCTGTCGAGTTCAGCAAGTTGCTCTTACAGCGAGGCGGCGTTGCCGTCTCTCCGGGAGTCGGCTTTGGCGAGTACGGTGAAGGGTTCGTCAGATTCGGACTAATAGAGAATGAACATCGTACTCGGCAGGCGATTCGAGGCATTAAAAAGGTGCTCCGGCAGGGCCCGCCCGTTGCCGCTGAGGAGTTGTCAGCATGAGTGATGAAGCACTGCGCATCGGCGTGTGTGGCGTTGGCACAGTCGGCCTCGCCACGATCGATATTCTCCATCAGCAGAGCGCAATGGTATCGGCGCGCGCCGGAAAGGATCTCAAAGTTACGCACGTTGGTGCGCGGAGGGATCACGCGGAGCATGATTATGGCGACGCGCGCGTGAGCCGCGATGTGATGGACGTTGCGCGCGATCCCGAGGTAGACGTGCTCGTAGAGCTTATTGGCGGAACCGGTGTGGCCTACGATCTAATCAAGTTGGCGATTGAACAGGGCAAACACATCGTGACGGCGAACAAGGCCCTCATCGCAGAGCATGGCAATGAATTATTCGCTCTCGCAGAAGCGGCGGGTGTTCAGCTCGGATTCGAGGCGTCGGTGGCGGGTGGCATCCCGATTATCAAGGCACTGCGTGAGTCAATGGCCGCGAATGAAGTGAAGCAAGTCGCGGGCATTATCAACGGCACGGGTAATTTTATTCTCACAGAGATGAGTTCCAAAGGCCGCGCATTTGATGATGTGCTCGCGGAGGCACAAGCACTTGGTTATGCCGAAGCGGATCCCACTTTCGATATTGATGGCACGGATGCGGCTCACAAGCTGGTGATTCTTGCTTCCCTGGCGTTCGGCATTCCTCTAAATATTGACGGCCCGGTGAAGCAGGGCATCAATACTGTGACACCTACCGATCTCAATTACGCGGCCGAGTTGGGTTACCGCGTAAAGCATCTGGGTATCGCTCGCCAGAGCGAAACGGGTGTCGAGCTTCGCGTTCACCCCACGTTGATCCCCGAGCAGAAGCAGCTCGCCACCGTTGACGGTGTGTTGAATGCAGTGATGATCTCGGGAAGCGCTGTCGGTGAAGTGGTGCTGGTTGGGCCTGGCGCGGGCGGTCCTGCGACGGCTTCATCAGTGTGCGCAGATATCATTGATGTGGCGCGACACTCACACGGAACCGGACCGGCGATGGGGCTGCCTTCTAATAAGCTCAGTGCTCAACCGCTTATTCCGTCGGGTGAGATTGCCAGTGAGTGGTATGTCAGGCTCACCGTAGTCGATCGACCTGGTGTCATGTCGGATATTACTCAGGTATTGGCAGATTGCGGCATCAGCATTGAGTCGCTGGTGCAGAAGGCGCCCGAGGCGGGTCAGAGCGAGGTGCCGATCGTGCTGTTGACCCATATGGCGGCTGAATCCGTAATCACTGGCGCTGTAGACGAGATTACAGCGTTCGAAGAAGTGAGGGCTGAGGTTGCGTTACTGCGGGTCGAGACCTTCGAGTAAGTCATTAGCATCGTCGCCCTGCGAACGATAAGAGGGAGCCAGTAGTGAGCCTCCAATACCGAAGTACACGTGGTCAGGCCCCCGCCCTGAATTTTGAGGGTGTCCTGCTCGCCGGTCTCGCCAGAGACGGCGGTCTTTATTTACCTGAGGCTCTGCCTCACTTCAGTGATGCAGAGCTGCAGGCCATGCGCGGCATGACCTATACCGAGCTCGCAACGACAGTGATCGCTCCCTTCGTTGAGGGCAGTATTGATCGCGAGACGTTGTCACAGCTTGTCGAAGCGTCATATCGAGACTTCCGTCATCAAGCCGTTGCGCCAGTTAAACAGCTGGATCATGACCAGTGGCTGTTGGAACTGTTTCACGGACCCACCCTGGCGTTCAAAGATTTCGCGTTGCAATTGCTGGGCAGGCTGCTTGATCACGTATTGACCCGCCGGGGAGAACGAGTCGTGATAATGGGCGCGACATCGGGTGATACGGGCAGCGCGGCGATCGAGGGTTGCCGCCATTGCGAGCAAGTGGATATTTTTATTCTGTATCCGGATGGCCGAGTGTCCGACGTGCAACGTCGCCAAATGACAACTGTGCAAGGTGCTAACGTCCACAACATCGCAATACGGGGTAACTTTGACGACTGCCAGGCGCTGGTCAAAGCGAGTTTTGTGGCCGATGCGTTCCTGCCCGACGGACGCTCGCTTGTTGCGGTCAATTCCATCAACTGGGCCCGAATTATGGCTCAGATCGTTTATTACTTTTACGCCGCCTTTGCTGTGGGCGGTCCCGATCGACCCGTGAATTTCTCGGTGCCGACGGGAAATTTTGGCGACATCTACGCAGGCTATCTGGCGCATCGCATGGGTTTACCGATCAACAACCTGGTGATTGCTACGAACCGCAATGATGTTTTACACCGCATGCTGACAACGGGCACTTATGCGCGGCAGCCTATCGAAGCTTCGTTGTCTCCAAGTATGGATATTTCCATCTCGTCCAACTTTGAGCGGTTAATGTTTGATTTGTACGATGGTGATGCGGCGCACATCAATAGCTTGATGACCGCGTTCTCTCAGGGAGAGATTAACCTGAGTGAATCAGCGCTTACGCGAGCGCAAGCGCTCTTTACCAGCGCCTGCGTGTCTGATGAAGACACCTGTCACGAGATTCGCGCTATGTGGGATAAAACGGGCGAGCTTTTGGATCCTCACACGGCCATCGGCACGCGGGCTGCGCGGCAGTGCATGCGTGACGGAGACGGCCCCATGGTGACGCTGGCGACAGCCCACCCAGCAAAATTTCCGGTAGCGGTCGCCAAGGCGAATACCGGCAAGGAGCCCGAGTTACCCGCGCATCTGTCGGACCTTTTTGACCGCGAAGAGCGGTTCGATACCTTGGATAAAGACCTGGCAACGGTCCACGCCTATATGGCGGAACAGTGCCTCTGAGTGAACCACTGATTCGCCGTCGCGAAGCGGCCGTCTCCGCTGAGTTGCAGGCTGCAGCCCTGCCCGAAGCACTGAAGCGCATTTACGCGAACCGCGGCATAACTCACCCGGCGGAGCTTTCACTCACTCTCGATCAGCTGCACCCGCCCCAGCAGTTGAAGGGCATCGCAGAGGCGGCTGAATTGCTGGCCGACGCAGTTGAAGGTGATGGCCGGGTGCTCATAGTCGGTGATTTTGACGCGGATGGCGCCACCAGTAGTGCCATGGCTGTATCGGTCTTGCGGCAAATGGGTCTCCGCGAAGTTGCTTACTTGGTACCCAATCGGTTTGAGTTTGGCTACGGGCTGACTCCTGAGATTGTTGAGCTGGCCGCTGCGCAAATGCCAGACTTAATCGTCACCGTCGACAACGGTATCTCGAGTGTTGAAGGCGTTGCCGCAGCACAGGCGATGGGCATCAGCGTGCTGGTGACAGACCACCATCTGCCGGGCGAGCAGTTACCCAGTGCAGAGGTGATCGTGAACCCTAATCAGCCCGACTGTGTCTTTCCAAGCAAGGCGCTCGCGGGCGTGGGCGTGATGTTTTATGTGCTCAGTGCATTGCGTGCTGAACTTCGCCGAAGAGGTTGGTTCGACGGCGAGGGTCTGCCAGAGCCTAATCTGGGTGACGCGCTGGATCTGGTGGCGCTAGGCACTGTCGCGGATGTTGTACCCCTTGATCGTAATAATCGGATTCTGGTTGCCGCGGGCCTTGCGAGGATCCGCAGTGGTAGGGCACGCCCGGGTATTGAGGCGTTGTTTGAAGTCGCAGGAAAAGATCACAAGCAAGCCACCGCATCAGATCTGGGTTTCATTGTGGGACCGCGGCTGAATGCAGCAGGTCGGCTCGATGACATGTCGATTGGTATCGAGTGCTTGCTCGCCGAGTCATCTATGGAGGCTCGGGAATGTGCCGACAAGCTCCATCGATTGAACCGTGAGCGCCGCGATATTGAGCAGTCGATGGAGCAGGACGCGCTAGAGCAGCTGGCGTCGCTGGAACTTGACTCGAGTGCACCGCCGTTCGCGATGGTTTTATTTGAGCCGAGCTGGCATCAAGGTGTGATCGGCATTCTCGCGTCGCGTGTTCGTGAGCGGGTGCATCGGCCGACCGTGATCTTCGCAGATGTTGGCGAAGGCATGCTGAAAGGTTCGGGACGTTCGATTGCGGGTCTGCATCTGCGCGATGCGCTGGATTTGGTGGCGACACGGCACCCCGGTTTGCTGAACAAGTTCGGCGGACACGCCATGGCGGCTGGGCTTACGCTGGCGAAAGACGACTTGCAGCGCTTCACACAGGCGCTCGAGCTAGCAGTTGCTGAGATGCTGAACCATGTTCCGCCTCAAGCGATAGAGGACAGCGATGGTGCCTTGAGTGCCGGTGACCTGGGGCTATCGCTCGCTGAGTCGTTATCCGCGGGTGGTCCGTGGGGCCAGCATTTCCCGGAGCCCACCTTCGATAGCCTGTTTGATGTGCGTCAACACCGGATTGTTGGCGAGAAGCACCTCAAATTAACGTTGGCTGCACAGGGCGTGGAGATTGATGCAATCGCGTTCAATGTCGACGTGGTCGACTGGCAAGCGAGTCCTGCCAAACAGATTCATGCGCTTTATCGACTCGACGTGAACGAATACCGTGGCGAGCGAAATCCGCAGCTGATCATCCAATCTTTTTGGCGTTCGGGCGCCGACTCATCGGCTGACTGAGTTGGCAGAGAGGCGGGCAACCCGATAGACTCTCGCCCCGCATAACGGGCATGCCGCCCCGCATCGAACAAATACTGGACGCACTGTGGAAATAGCACCGCTCATCGCACAAATCAAAGATATTCGCGCACGCACTGACGTGTTGAGGGGGTACCTTTGACTACGCTGTTAAACAGGACAGACTCAAAGAAGTTGAGCTAGAGCTCGCCGAGCCTAGCGTTTGGGACGATCCCGAACAAGCGCAGACATTGGGTCGTGAACGCGCGTCCCTGGAGTTGGTCGTCAGTACGATAGAGACGCTCGATGCGGGTTCTGACGATGCCAGTGACTTACTCGACCTAGCCGTCGAGGAGGATGACGAAGAGACGGCGCGCTCTGTTGAACAAGACCTTCTCGAACTTGTAGCGATGCTAGAGAAGCTCGAATTCCGTCGCATGTTCTCGGGCGAAACCGACGAGAACAACGCTTACCTCGACATTCAGGCCGGATCCGGTGGGACTGAAGCCCAAGACTGGGCCGAGATGTTGCTTCGCATGTATTTGCGATGGGGTGAGGACAAGGGATTTAAGACCACTCTGGTCGAAGCATCGGCAGGTGAAGTGGCAGGACTGAAGAGTGCGACGATCCAGTTCGAAGGGGAGTACGCCTTTGGCTGGCTGCGAACCGAGACGGGGGTGCATCGCTTGGTCCGCAAGTCGCCCTTTGATAGCGGCGGACGTCGACATACGTCTTTCGCCTCAGTCTTTGTCTCGCCTGAGATCGACGACAATATCGAGATCGATATCAATCCGGCGGATTTGCGGGTGGATACCTATCGCTCATCGGGTGCCGGTGGTCAGCACGTTAACACGACGGATTCGGCGGTTCGTATCACCCATGAACCCTCCGGGATTGTCACCAGTTGCCAAACGGAACGATCCCAGCATCAAAACCGCGATAACGCGATGAAGCAGTTGCGTGCGAAGCTCTTCGAGATGGAAATGTTGAAGCGGAGCGCCGAGAAGCAGGCAATGGAAGACAGCAAAGCCGATATTGGTTGGGGGAGTCAGATCCGCTCCTACGTTTTAGACGACTCGCGGATCAAGGATTTACGCACGGGTGTTGAAACGCGGAATACCCAATCCGTATTGGATGGCGCTCTGGACCCGTTTATTCAGGCCTCGTTAAAGCAAGGTCTCTGATCGATCTTTCTTTGGAGAATAGTGTGGACAAGCCGCAACAACCAGACGACGAGAATAAGCTCATTGCAGAGCGTCGCGCCAAGCTCGCCGCTCTGCGTGAGCAGGGTCCCGCGTTTCCCAGCGATTTTCGGCGCACCGCGCTCGCTGGTGATTTACAGCGTGATTATGAAGGTCAGGATAAGGCCACGCTGGAAAGCACTAATGAGCGTTTCTCGGTCGCGGGCCGTCTGATTCGCAATCGTGGGGCGTTCTTACTGATCCAAGACGGCTCCGGGACGATTCAGCTCTACCTCAATCGAGAGCAGTTATCTGATGAGGCCGTGTCAGCCATCAAAACCTGGGACCTCGGCGACATTGTTGCGGCTTCCGGGCCCATTCATCGATCCGGTAAAGGTGATCTCTACATCAATATGGAAGAGGGCCGTTTGCTCACCAAGGCACTCCGGCCGCTTCCTGACAAGTATCACGGCCTTGTCGACCAGGAAACGCGCTACCGGCAGCGCTATGTCGATCTGATCGTGAATCTGGAAGTGCGAGAGATCTTCCGTATTCGCGCAGCGACGATCCAGTTCATTCGGCAGTTTCTAGCGGAGCGCCAGTTCGTAGAGGTCGAGACGCCGATGCTGCATCCGATTGCTGGCGGGGCGACGGCACGTCCGTTCATTACTCACCACAATGCCTTGGATATGGAAATGTATCTGCGCGTGGCTCCCGAGCTCTATCTGAAGCGATTGACGGTCGGCGGGCTCGAAAAAGTGTTTGAGATCAATCGGAATTTCAGGAATGAGGGCTTGTCCACCCGGCATAACCCGGAATTCACAATGCTGGAATTCTATTGGGCCTACGCAGATTTTCGCGACGCGATGGATCTAACCGAGGCATTGATGCGCGAGCTGACCCTGTCCGTTCTGGGCAGCACTGACGTGACCTATGGCGACCATGTTTTCCACTTTGACCGGCCGTTCACTCGACTCACGGTCGTGGAGGCCATCCTGAAATACAACGCTGATCTGAGCGCAGAGGATATTGCCAGTCGAGAGTCGGCAGCGGCAGTTGCCGAGCGGCTCGGCATTCAGGTGCAGGCGGGATGGGGTCTTGGGAAGATTCAGATCGAAATCTTTGAGGAGACTGCGGAGTCACAGCTGTTGGAGCCCACCTTCATCACTGCCTATCCGACAGAGGTCTCGCCTCTGGCTCGTCGGAATGATGACGATCCCTTTGTTACCGACCGGTTTGAATTTTTTGTTGGTGGTCGCGAGTTGGCTAACGGCTTCAGCGAGCTTAACGATGCCGAAGATCAAGCAGAGCGCTTCGCCGCGCAGGTGGCCGCGAAAGAGGCCGGCGATGATGAAGCGATGCATTTCGATCACGACTATATTCGGGCGTTGGAGTACGGTTTGCCGCCGACGGCAGGGGAGGGGATCGGTATTGATCGTCTCGTCATGTTGCTGACCAACTCGCCTTCGATTCGGGACGTGATCCTTTTTCCGCATCTCCGGCATGAATAATCCTCTGGCACACTGGTGTGTTTCAGTGGGTGAATGCTATGCTCCGTCAAACCGCATGGGGTAAGTAGCGTGCCTAACTCACCGGCGTTTGGCGTCGTATTTTTTTCGTTTTTTCTCTCGGTCCTGACCGGATGCGCCATGCAAACCGGTGAGCAGAAGCCCCCCCCGCTCTCGGGTGATGCCCCACCAACTCAATCCGCTCCAGAACTCATGGGTGTGTGTGATTGCCCCGAACGCTCCCGTGAAGATCAGTTTAATGTGGCACTTCAGGCCTTGGTGAGAGGCGAGTATGAAGCTGCGCGATCGGCACTTGCAGGCCATGCCGAGGGTGGAGATGCGATGGCAACGATCGAGGCAGATGCCGGGCAGGATCTCACCGATCTGTTGGTTCGGTATATGGGTGACGCTTTACCCGCTGATGCGAGCGAAGGCTCTGATCGTGCGGTATTAATCAATCTTGTCCTATCGCTGATCGACAGGCTTGAAACGAACGTTGCGACCCTAGGTGCGCAAAACGCCGAGCTGGAGGCTGACCTCGAAAAACGAGAGGAGGCCCTCAAGCGTCTGCGGGAACTGACACTGGGACAGCCGGAAGCGTAACGCGAAATTCCGAGCCCTTGTCTGGCTGACTCTCGAGGTTGATGTCACCGCCCAGCATCGTGCAGAACTCCCTCACAATCGCCAATCCCAGGCCTGTACCGCCATATTTTAAGCCCGTGTTCGACTCGGCTTGGGTGAACGCGTCAAAGACTCGCTCCTGTTGCGCCTGTGTCATACCGATACCCGTGTCTGTCACGGCGACGACTAAGGTGTTTGATGTCATCGATGCCGATACAGTGATGTCGCCATCCCTCGTGAATTTGCAGGCGTTAGAAAATAAGTTGGTCACGATCTGCTGAAGCTTTCCACGGTCGCTGTCGATATCCCGCATGCTGTCTTTATCGATATCGAGCACTAGGCGGTTGTTATTTTGCGTGAGAAGGGGCGATAGCGCGTCACAGATCTGCACCAAGAGTCCTGCGGGATTGAACACTTCTCGGGTGACCTGCATTTTACCAGTTTCAATCTTGGAGAGATCCAGAATGTCGTTGATGAGTGTGAGGAGTTGTTTACCAGAGAAAATAATCGTCGCCAGGTCGTGGTGAAACTGCTCTCGATCAATATCGATGCCGTCTCCTAACTCATCCTGAAGCATTTCTGAGTAGCCGATGATGGCGTTGAGCGGCGTTCTTAACTCGTGGCTTACATTAGCGAGGAACATACTTTTTGCTGCGTTGGCCGAATCCGCGTCTGCGCGCGCCGCGTTCGTCTCTTCAATCGCACTCTGCAGCTTCGTAGACATGTCATTAAAGGTTCTGGCGAGATCGCCAATCTCACCCGCATCGCGCCGCGCATCGATACGATAAGTCAGGTCACCTGAACCGAAACGCTCCACCCCTTGCTTCATCCGCGTCAGTGATGCGTTGGTGCTTCGGATCATCGCGAATACCAGTGCCAAGGTAATGGCGATGGAGCTGATAAATCCAATTACCGTGATCTGATCCGTCAGCGTGATCGTGCGATCGATCGCCTCCGCGCGCTGCACGGCCACAAAACTCTGTCTCTGATCCAGTTCCTGAAGGTGCTGCTTGGTTTTGTTGTATGAGAGCGCGGACTCAACGTCTGACGCAGCAGCCGTATCGTTGTAGGTTTCGTAAAACTGGTTCCATTCATCCAGCAGCGCGGTCGCACTATCATGCAACCTGCGGTAGTAGGGCTCGAGCTCTTCCCCTCCAAACCCGCCCAATTGTCGCAGGCGCTCGGAAATGATTTCGAAGTCCGTTCTTGCCTGCTCAAGAGCAGCGGCGTCGAGCGGCTCTTCTGTTGTTTCCCTTAATGTGGCCAGCACCAGAATCTGCTGCCGTTTGTTTTGCAAGTTTTGTTCGAGTTCTGCTGTTAATTGCGCGGCAGAAACGGCCTCTTGATATGCTAGTGAGCTCTCGTTTCGGGCAAAGCTTCCCCACAGGGAGGTGCCGACATTGATCGCGAAAAGGATCAGAATAGCCCCTGAAAACAAATACAGCCGGCCACGCAGGCTTAGCCGCGGTCGCAATTGACTCACAGCCTCAGTGGGTCTCATCGAGCTGCGCCGCAATCTTGTTCAGTAACTCTGGAAAATCTACGGGCTTGGTGGCGTAGTCACAGCACCCCGCATTGAGCGCGCGTTGTCGATCCTCCTCCATTGCATGCGCGGTGAGCGCAATGATGGGAATGGCGCAGATATCAGCGTCGCTTTTAGCTTCCTGACAAGCGGTCCACCCGTCCTTGATGGGAAGGTTCATGTCCATTAGCACGACACTCGGCTGCTCTGATTTCATCGCCGTGATCGCCGCCTCGCCATCACCTGCGGTGGCGACACGATGTCCGGCTCGCTGGAGCCGTCGCACCAGCATGTCACGGTTGACCTCGTTATCTTCGACCAATAAGACGAGATGATCAGGCATGGCTTGTTCCCATCCCGAGAACGGGATAAACCACGATCGCGTCCTCTATCCCCTTGACTGAAAGATGCCGAGCCTCGCCAAAAGAAAAGGCGTCTCGCGGCAGAGCGTTTCGTGTGGCTGCTGAAATCAGTATTTCATCTGGGTGGGTTTCGCCCTCGATCCGCGAAGTCACATTCATTGCATGACCCACGCAACCATACTTGGCGCGTCGATCAGAGCCGATATTGCCCGCAATGACGGAGCCTGTATTGAGCGCGATGCGATGCTGGATTGTGGGGAGACCCTCGGCTTCATTTTCTGCGTTGACCGTCGAGATGGCCTCTTGCATCGCCAGGGCGCAGCGGACAGCGCGCTCGGGATCATCGTCTTGCCGATGGGGAGCGCCAAATACAGCGAGGATGGCGTCGCCCAGAAATTCATCAATGGTCCCGCCGTGATCAAAAATGATGCCGGTCATGTGCTCAAAATAGCGATTAAGTATCGACACGACCTGCGGTGGTGGCAGCCGCTCTGCCAGACTGGTGAATCCGCAAATGTCGGACATCATGATGGTGACTTCGCGTAAATCGCCCCCAAGCTCCAAGCCCTCGGGTGCCTCGAGTAACTGCGACACGATGTCGTCAGACAAATAGCGGCCAAATGTATGGCGGATAAAGCGTTCGTTCCGCTCCAGCTGATGCCGATATTCCTCTTCGCGATCGTGCCAGCGTTTTCGCTCAATGCCAGCGGAGATCCGCGCCTGCAATAACACAGGATTGAAGGGTTTGAGTAGATAGTCATCAGCGCCCGCCTGAATACACGCGATGATCTGGTCCATGTCCTGTCGGCCACTGATCATGATGACTGGTGTGGCGCGGAGGTCCTCATGTTCCTTCATGCGTTTCAGGACCTCAGCGCCGCCGATACCAGGCATCATGAGGTCGAGTAATACCACGTCGACGCCCCGTGTTTCGAGGAGTTCCAGTGCCTCCTCGCCCGACACGGCTGATATCACTGTGTGACCGGCGCGAGAGAGCAGGCGACTGATCAGTTCGCGATTTTCCGGCATGTCGTCTACGGCCAGAATGACGCCGGGCGCTTCAGAGGTGGAGACACCCAGCGCTCCACTTTCATCACTGGCGATAGCCTGTTTACTCTCGGCGGCGGACAACAGCTGGGGGAGGGCCGATTGCAAGGCCGGATGCAACAACTCTACATCCTCGTAGAGCATCTCTCCGTAGCCGCGGATCGCCCCGATGAGGTTGAGCAGATCGTGGTTCACGTCTTCTGACGGCTGAGCGAGCAGCGATTTAACCCGGGTCAGCGCTTCATTCAACGCGTTGATGTCGGCATCCAGGGGCGGCTCTACCGTCACGGTGGCCCGCGAAATGGCCGCCACAAGTGGCTCCGCGGAGGAGAGAATGCGCGCTGCCCACTGCTCTGGATGATCGCTTTCTGACGACACAGAGAATTCCTTATGCTCGCTACCGACCAGTATACCGGCGAACCTTGAAGCTGGCGCTGGCGTCACCTTCGGGTATAGGCGATAACTCCTTCATGGGGTAGTATCGCACCAACTTGGGGAGAATATGGGGCACATGTCCAATGCTGGATCAAGTGGAAATATTTCACGGCTTGTCTGACGAAGAGCTCAAGGCCCTCGAAGGCAGCAGCACAACTCGCGCGTTCCCCAAAAATACCGTCGTCATTCACGAAAACGACCCCGCGGACTCGCTGTTTGTTATCGAGTCCGGCAAGGTCAAGGTGTACTGCAGTGACAAGAACGGTAAAGAGTTCATCATGAATACCTTGGGTCCGGGGGACTACTTTGGTGAGCTCGCGCTACTGGATGATTCCACCCGCTCGGCGTCTGTTCGGACCGTGGAAAAATCCGAGTTTCGTATCGTGATGAAAGAAGACTTTTCAGGTGTGCTTGAAGACCACCCCGGTATCACCAGCCAGTTGATCAGTAACCTTGCAGGGCGCGTACGGAAGCTTACTGCGGATGTGAAGAGCCTCGCGTTACAGGATGTCTACGGCCGAGTGGCCAACGTACTGATGGATCTGGCTGAGGAGCGGGGCGACGGTACGCTCTTCATTCCGGAAAAGCTCACCCAGCAAGATATCGCCGACCGGGTGGGGGCGTCGCGGGAGATGGTGGCCCGTATCCTCAAGGATCTGACAATCGGGGAGTACATCCGGTTTGAGGGTCGCCACATCGTTATCAATACTCGCCTGCCCGCCAAGTATTGATCAGTCCCCGGGGTGAGCGGTCACCTCGGTCGTTAGGCTCCCGGACCCTAGGCGGACGTTCAGTGAGTCACCTTTGCTGGCCTGTAGCGCGTCCTTGAGCACATTGCCCTGCAGATCGGTGACGATCGCATAGCCTCTTCCCAGCGTTTGCTCTGGTCCAAGCGAGGCTAACAGCTTTGTTTTGTAAGCCAGCTCTGCGCGTGCGGCTTTGATTTGTTGATTCATCTGCTGACTTAGTCGATGGCTCAGCAGCTGGCGGTGCTGTTTAGTCCTCAGCAACTGCTGTCTGGGGTGCTGAGCGCTCAATCTCGACGCCATCTGCATGCTGTGTTGACGCTGGTTCGAGATATGACGGGCGATCCCGCGATGCAGGGAGTCAGTAAGTCTCTTCAGCGTTTGTCTCTGCTGTCCTAATGCGTGCCCCGGGTGGCGAACCCGGCGATTGAGCGATGTCAGTTGCTGAGACAGTGCGGTGAGCCTGCGCGTCACGGATCGCGTCATAATGGAAGTGAGCGCATCGAGTTGCTGGAAGCGCTCATTTTGATCGGTTGAGACCAGCTCCGCAGCAGCTGAGGGGGTGGGCGCCCGCACGTCAGCAGTCAGGTCGGCAATGCTGAAGTCCACCTCATGGCCGACTGCTGACACAGTGGGCACCTCTGACGCGAACAAGGCCCGTGCAACCACTTCCTCATTGAATGCCCACAGATCCTCAAGCGAGCCGCCGCCGCGCCCCACGATCAGAACATCAAGTGGGATCGCACCGGTTTTTGTGAGTTGGTTAGCTTGGGTGACGGCCGCCGCGACTTGTTCTGCGGCGCCTTCGCCCTGGACGGCGACCGGAAAGACGTAGACCTGAGTATGAGGGCTGCGTCTTTCGAGTACGGTCAGGATATCCTGGAGAGCGGCACCTGTTGCGGAGGTCACCACCCCAACATGGCTGGCATCATGGGGAACGGGCTGCTTGCTGTCTGCCGCGAAGAGTCCCTCCTCGGAGAGCTGTCTCTTGAGCTTTTCAAAAGCGAGTTGCAGCGCACCGGCCCCAGCGGGTTCGAGGTGTTCGCAAATCAGCTGGAATTCACCGCGGCCCTCGTAGAGCGAGACCTTGGCCCGAATACGCACCGAATCGCCTTGTTGGGGACGGGTTTTGACGCGACCGTTGGCACGCCGGAACATCGCGCAGCGAACCTGGGCGTCCGTATCCTTCAAAGAGAAATACCAATGCCCTGAACTGGCTGCAGTGAAATTGCCGATTTCGCCCTCTACAGTGACCCAGTCGAAGTGGCTCTCTAGGAGGTATTTGGCTTCGCGATTCAGTTCACTGACAGTCAGGGCTGTGTTTGGCTGATTCTCGGATTGCACGTGACTCAGTACCCTCTCGTCGTGACACGCATGTATAGCCTGCGGCGCTGACATTGTGGTGCCAGACCGCGCTCTGTATACTAGCGCGTTTGGGGAGACCTGATACGGCAAGGTGTTGTCGTTCGGGCACGACGAGGCCAACATGCTCCGAATCGCACACGAAGGGCTCACTTTCGACGATGTGCTCCTCCTGCCAGGCTACTCCGAGGTGACTGCCAAGGATGTATCACTGGTCACGCGCTTGACGCGCAATATTCCGCTCAATATCCCGCTTGTCTCTGCCGCTATGGATACGGTCACCGAGGCACGCCTTGCCATTGCACTGGCGCAGGAAGGTGGCATCGGCATCATCCACAAGAATATGACGATCTCAGAGCAGGCCGAGGAAGTCAGGCGGGTAAAAAAGTTTGAGAGTGGCGTGGTGAAGGATCCCATCACCATTGAAAGCACCGCCAGCATCGCGGATCTCATCGACCTGACTCGGGCCAACGGCATTTCAGGCGTGCCAGTGATGGAAGCGGGCAATCTGGTGGGCATCGTCACACGCAGGGACATCCGGTTTGAGACCGATACCGCTCAGCCAGTGTCCGCCATCATGACCAAAAAGAAAAAACTGGTAACGGTAAAGGAAGGCGCTCCCCTCGAAGAAGTCCAACGGTTGCTGCATGAGCACCGTATCGAAAAGATTTTGGTGGTCGATGATGACTTTGGCCTAAAGGGCCTCATTACGGTTAAAGATTTCGACAAAGCGGAATCTTTTCCCCACGCCTGTAAGGACGGCTTCGGCCAGTTACGCGTCGGCGCCTCGGTAGGCACAAGCCCGGATACCGATGAGCGTGTCGAGGCATTGATCCGCGCAGGTGTCGATGTATTGGTCGTGGATACGGCCCACGGGCATTCGCGGAACGTGCTGGATCGTGTCTCGCTGATTAAAGCGAATTATCCGAGCGTCGACGTTATTGGCGGCAACATCGCAACTGCTGACGCTGCCATTGCCTTGCGCGATGCGGGGGCTGACGCAGTGAAGGTGGGTATTGGCCCCGGCTCTATTTGTACCACCCGAATTGTGACAGGCATTGGGGTGCCACAAATATCGGCCATCGCCAACGTGACCGAGGCACTGAAAGGTTCTGGCATCCCCGTGATAGCAGATGGCGGTATCCGCTTCTCGGGCGATCTGGCTAAAGCACTGGCGGCGGGTGCCGATGCGGTGATGATGGGCAGCATGTTTGCAGGTACCGAGGAAGCACCGGGTGAGGTGGAGCTGTATCAAGGCCGAACCTATAAATCGTATCGGGGTATGGGCTCCATTGGCGCTATGGCGCAAAATCAGGGCTCATCTGATCGTTACTTTCAGGACTCCAGTGTGGGTGCTGAGAAATTGGTGCCCGAAGGCATTGAGGGCAGGGTGCCGTACAAGGGACCCGTGTCGGCCATCATTCATCAATTGATGGGCGGGGTGCGCTCAGCGATGGGCTACGCGGGCTGCTCAACGATGGAAAAGATGCGTACCGAGCCGCAGTTCGTGCGGGTGACATCGGCGGGCATGTCGGAGTCACATGTGCACGACGTATCGATTACCAAGGAAGCACCCAATTACCCGGTGCGGTAAACGCTCTCATACAAGGGTTGGTGCTCTTCAGCGCGGAGCTTATAGCGTGACACTGGATATTCATCGCGACCGGTTGCTGATTCTGGATTTTGGATCTCAGTACACCCAGTTGATTGCTCGACGGATTCGAGAAGTCGGTGTGTACTGCGAAATCATGCCCTGGGATGTGGCCAAGGAAGAGATCACCGCCTTTTCGCCCAGCGGTGTGATTCTATCGGGCGGTCCCGAGTCCGTCACTGAACCGGATTCACCTCGTGCGCCTGAGTTGGTTTTTGGGCTGGACGTGCCGATTCTCGGCATTTGCTATGGCATGCAAACCATGGCCGCTCAGCTCGGCGGGGCCGTGGAGGGCTCGGATACCTCTGAGTTTGGCTACGCTCAGATTCGGCGCACCGCCGAGGGTGGGCTTTTTGCCGAGCTGGCCGACGGCACGGATGACGGTGGACGACAGCTGCTAGACGTCTGGATGAGCCATGGCGACAAAGTGTCACAGCTCCCACCGGAGTTTGAGCTGATTGCCGAGACCGACAGTTGCCCGATCGCGGGCATGTCCCACCGCGATAAACCCTGGTTTGGTATTCAATTTCATCCAGAGGTCACCCATACGCTGAAAGGCGAGGAAATTTTCCGCCACTTCGTGCTGTCGATCTGTGGCTGCGAAGCTTTGTGGACGCCTGCCAACATTGTCGAAGATGCCATTGCCCGAGTGCGGGATCAGGTGGGAGAGGACAGCGTTTTACTGGGCCTGTCCGGCGGTGTGGATT
>MDTD01175879.1_pt1 | contig 26821 bp, 23 predicted proteins | sample 811221 | NCBI WGS metagenome assembly MDTD01 (sample SAMN05326646, study PRJNA326480) | marine metagenome | isolation source: seawater | place: Pacific Ocean: South West | collected 2011 | reverse complement strand
CGACGAACCCACCGAAGGCATCCAGCCCTCCGTGGTCGCCGAGATCGAGGAGACCATCACCACGCTGACCAGTGGCGGCAACCTCGGTGTGCTCCTGGTCGAGCAGCACATCGGCTTCGCGCTGCAGTCGTCGCAGCGCTACTACGTCCTGGAATCGGGTCGGATCACCTCGACCGGCACCGGCGGCTCGTCCTCGGAAGCCGACGTGCGCGCCGCCATGGCCATCTGACGCGGGCCGCCCAGCGCCTGGTTCCGCGAGCGCGCGCGTCTGTAGGGCGACGCGCCGCGAGATTCGTACAAACGCGTGCCGTCGCCGCAGGTTTCGACCATCGTTGGTCCATGAGCACGCCCAGGGAGCCCGTCATCCTCGCCGAGCACGGCGGACTGGTGGTCGCCGAACGAGGCCCTGAGGTCATACTGGTCGACCGCGGCATCGGCCCGACGCAGATCGTCCTATTCGTGCTCGTGGTCGTCACCCTCGTGTTCGGCGGCTTCGGCGCGGTGTCGGTGTGGTCGGCGCTCGCGGGCGGGATGTCCACAGGTTCGGCGTGGCTGGGCGTCGCGCTGCTCGCGGTGGCGGGCGCCGCGGCGACGGCGATGTACATCTCGGCCAAGACCGTACGTCGCCAACGCAGCCGTCCGCTGACCTCCTTCACACCGGTCGCCGTGTTCGACCGAACCGCCCGGGTGTACCGCGACGGCACCGGGGCCGTGGTTGCGCCGTTGGGCCAGGTCAGATTCGAGCGCCGGATGCAGATGACGTCCAGTTCGCCCAAGCTGGTCGCCGTCACGCCCGACGGCACGCGAGTCCTCAAGCGCGGCAACCCGTTCGGCGGCGCTGTCGGCAACCTCGACGCGGTGCTCACGCGTGCAGTTCACGGTACTCCCCTCTGACGAGCGCGCCGTCCGGCACGGCCCGACACGGAGTGTCGCCGTGCGGACGCGCGTGCTCGCGGAAGTCGTCAGCCCAGTCGGGACAACACGTCGGCGACGACGTCGGCGACGGCCACGTCGACCTGCTCGCCGGTCGCCAGGCTCTTGACCCCCACCGTGCCGGCCTGCAGATCCCGGTCACCGGCCACCAGCGCGATCGAGGCGCCGGAGCGGTCGGCGCCTTTCATGCCGGCCTTGAGGCTGCGGTCACCGTAGGCGACGTCGACGCGCACGCCGGCCGCGCGCAGCCGCGCGGCCAACACCGCCAGGGCGATCTTGGCGTCACCGCCGAGCGGCACCGCATACACGTCGACCCGTGCCGCGTCGGCGGCACTCTTGCCCTCCGCACGCAACGCAAGCAGCGTGCGATCCACGCCGAGACCGAATCCGATCCCGGACAGGTCCTGCCCACCCAGCTGACGCATCAACCCGTCGTAGCGACCACCGCCTCCGATGCCGGACTGGGCCCCCAGCCCGTCGTGGACGAACTCGAACGTCGTCTTGGTGTAGTAATCCAAGCCACGCACCATGCGCGGATTGATCGTGTACGGCACGCCGAGCGCATCCAGATGCGCCAGCACCGTCCCGAAATGACTCTTGGCCGCCTCGGAAAGGTGATCGAGCATCAACGGCGCGGCGGCGGTCATCTCCCGCACCTCGGGTCGCTTGTCGTCGAGCACACGCAGCGGATTCAGCTCCGCGCGACGGCGCGTTTCGTCATCGAGTTCCAACCCGAACAGGAACTCCTGCAACAATTCCCGGTACTGCGGACGGCAGCTGTCATCGCCCAACGACGTGATCTCCAGGCGGAACCCGGTCAGTCCCAGGGACCGGAATCCGGCGTCGGCGACGGCGATCACCTCGGCGTCCAGGGCCGGGTCGTCGACGCCGATCGCCTCCACCCCGACCTGCTGCAGCTGCCGGTACCGGCCGGCCTGCGGACGCTCGTAACGGAAGAACGGACCCGAGTAGGCGAGCTTGACCGGCAGCGCGCCCCGGTCCAGCCCGTGCTCGATGACGGCCCGCATCACCCCCGCGGTACCTTCCGGGCGCAGGGTCACCGACCGGTCTCCGCGGTCGGCGAAGGTGTACATCTCCTTGGACACGACATCGGTGGACTCGCCCACGCCGCGCGCGAACAACGCGGTGTCCTCGAAGATCGGCAGCTCGATGTGTCCGTATCCGGCGCGGCGCGCCGCCTCCAGCAACGCGCCACGCACCGCGACGAACTCCGCCGATTCCGGCGGTACATAGTCCGGCACCCCCTTCGGCGCCCGAAAGGCATGCAGAGGTGAGGAACTGGCAGAAGTGTCGGTCACGGGGTCAAACCTTCGAGAAAGGGGTTGGTGCGGCGTTCGAGACCGATCGTGCTCCTCTCGCCGTGCCCCGGCAGAACCAGGGTGTCGTCGTCGAGCACGAGCAGTTTCGTGACGATCGATTCCAGCAGATCGCGGCCACTGCCGCCGGGCAGGTCGGTGCGACCCACCGACTGCTTGAACAAGGTGTCACCGGTGAATGCCACCGACTCGGGTCCGCTCCCCACGCCCCCGTCCACCCGGAACACCACCGAGCCCTGCGTGTGGCCGGGCGTGTGATCGACCGCGACGGTGATGCCGCCCAGCTCGATCTTGTCGCCGTCCCGGTCCAGCTCGACAACCTGACGGGGCTCACGGAACATCGCCGCCACCGCGAACCGGCCGACACCGGCGAAGAAGCCCGCGCCGAAGCCCTTGATCGGGTCGGCCAGCATGAACCGGTCCGCCGGGTGGATATAGGTGGCGCAGCCGTAGGTGTCGGCCACCTTCTGGGCCGACCACATGTGGTCGATGTGGCCGTGGGTGAGCAGCACGGCCGCCGGGGTGAGCCGGTTCTCGTCGAGTATGCGGCGCAGCGGACCCATCGCCCGCTGGCCCGGGTCGACGACGATGGCGTCGGCACCCTGCCGCGGGGCCAGCACGTAGCAGTTGCACGCCAGCATGCCGGCCGGGAATCCGGTGATCAACACGCCTCCCAGCTTCCCATGCCCAGGTCGCACCGCTGTTCACGAGGGTCGCAGCGCCCTCACTCGCCGTGAACTGGCACACTCGGTGCCGACCGGATCGACTGCAAGGAGGGACCCGGGGTGCCGACGAACGAACAACGGCGGGCGACAGCCAAGCGCAAGCTGGAGCGCCAGCTCGAGCGACGGGCCGAGAAGGACCGCAAACGCCGGACATACACGATCGTCGGTTCGGCGGTCGCCGCGGTGGTCGTGATCGGCGCCGTGGTCGCCACCATCGTCCTGACCACCGGCAATTCCGATTCCACCGCCTCGGGTTCGTCGAGCGAGACGGCCGAGACGACCGGACAGACGCCCGAACAGGATCCGTTCGACGCTCCCGCGCCCGGCGAGATCGCCGCACTGCCGCAGTTCACCGCCCCGGACGGACTCGGACAGAACTGTCAGTATCCGGCCGCCCAGGAGGCGAGCAAGGCGAACAACCCGCCCCGCACCGGCGAGGTGCCCACCGAGCCGGCCCAGGTCAGCGCCAGCATGGAGACCAACCAGGGCAACATCGGGCTGCAGCTGGACAACGGCAAGTCGCCGTGCACCGTCAACAGCTTCGCCAGCCTCGCCCAGCAGGGCTACTTCAACGACACCCCCTGCCACCGGTTGACCACCAGCGAATCCTTGTCGGTGCTGCAGTGCGGCGATCCGACCGGTGAAGGCACCGGAGGCCCCGGCTACGAGTTCGCCAACGAGTACCCCACCACCCAGTACCAGCCCGACGACCCGGCGCTGATGCAGCCCGTCGTCTACCCCCGCGGCACGCTGGCGATGGCCAACGCCGGCCCCGGCACCAACGGCAGCCAGTTCTTCCTCGTCTACCAGGACTCGCAGTTGCCGCCGCAGTACACGGTGTTCGGCACCATCGACGAGACCGGTCTGGCCACCCTGGACAAGATCGCCGCCGAGGGTGTGCAGGGCGGCGGGCAGGACGGCCCACCCGCCGCGGACGTCATCGTGGAGTCCATCCAGCTGGACTGACACCGGTCGGCGAATCGCCCACAAGGGGGGTCGGGGGTTTCGAGACCCTTTGACCTGCCCGGCCGTTTACGCCTACGTTCGTTTGGCTGAAGTGCACCCGAAACGCACGTGTGGATACGAAAACGACGAGGGATGGGTCATGGCCGATTCGATACGACGGAGTTTCATCAGGCTGGGGGCGGCAACCGCGGCGACCGTGCTGGGCGCGGCGCTCGTGACGAGTTGCTCGAAGGTCCCCGACAGCGAGCAGGGCGGGACCCTGCAGCGCATCCAGGACGCCGGCACCGTGAAGGTCGGCATCGCCGGCGAGGTGCCGTACGGCTACACCGAGGGCGGCGAGGTCACCGGCGAGGCACCCGAAGTCGCCAAAGCGGTGTTCTCCGCGATGGGCATCGACAACGTCGACGCCACCCAGGTCGAGTTCAGCCAGCTCATCCCGGCGTTGAACGCCGGCCAGTACGACATGGTGGCCGCCGGCATGGCGATCCTGCCGCAGCGCTGCGAGAACGCCCAGTTCTCCGCGGTGGACTACGTGACCCCCACTGCCCTGCTGGTGCCCGCCGGCAACCCACAACAGGTGACGAACTTCGAGGACGTCCTGGCCAAGGGTGTGCCGCTGGCGGTCCTGTCGGGGACCGTCGAGGAGTCGGTGGCGCAGTCGATGGGCATCCCGGACAACCTGATCCAGCCGTATCAGGGCCAGCCCGAAATGCTGCAGGCGCTTCTCGACGGCCGCGCCTACGCCGGAGCGCTGACCGACATCTCGCTGCGGCGCATGGTCGCCGACAACCCGGGGGTGCCCCTCGAGGTCACCGAGGGTTTCGTCCCGGTGATCGACGGTGAGGAACAGATCCAGGCCGGTGGTTTCGTGTTCCGCAAGGGCGACGACGAGTTGGTCGACGAATTCAACACCCACCTCAACGAATTGCACGGCTCAGGCGAGTGGCTGAGCATCGTCGAGCCGTTCGGCTTCACCGAGGACAACGTGCCGCCCGAGGATGTGAGCACCGAGCAACTCTGCGCCGCCGGCTGAGCCGGTGTTCGACAACGTCGGACTGTTCGTCGAGACCATCTCCGCGGGTCTGCTCCTGACCGTGGAGGCCACCGTCGGCGGCATCGTCATCGCGACCGTGTTGTCCTTCGCGTTCGGGTTGGCGATGTTGTCGCGGTGGCGTGCGGTGCGGGCACTGGCCCGCGTCTATGTCGAGATCTGGCGCGGCACCTCCGAAGTCGTGCAGCTGATGTGGATCTACTTCGTGCTGCCGGTTCTGGTGGGATACCAGATCGTGCCGCTGGCGGCCGGTATCGCCGTGCTGGGTCTGAATTTCGGCGCCTACGGCGCCGAGATCGTGCGCGGGGCGGTGCAGTCGGTGCCTCGCGCCCAGTACGAGGGCGCCATTGCGCTGTCGCTGACGCCGCGGCAGCGGATGCTGCGGGTGATCCTGCCGCAGGCACTGGTGGAGATGGTCCCGCCCTTCAACAACCTGTTCATCCAGCTACTCAAGGGCAGTTCACTGCTGACCATCATCACGGTCCACGAGATGACCTATCAGGCAAGGGAAGTCCTGATCGACCGGTTCATCTCCCAGGCCGCGACCATCTGGACGATCGTGTTGTTGTTCTACCTGGCGCTGGCGGTGGTGATCACCGCCGGGATGCGGTTGTTGGAGCGGTGGGCTGCCGCCCTGGTCGGGCGTCCGGCGGCACCGCGCCGCAGCGTGCGTGCGTTGTTCCGTCGCGACCGGGTGGAGCAGCGGTGATCTGGGACTGGCAGTACGCCTGGGAAGTCTTTCCCGACATCGTCGTCGACGGATTGCGGATCACGCTGCTGGCGACCGTGCTGGGCTCGGCGCTGGCCTACGCGCTGGGTCTGCTGCTGACGTTGTTGCGTCGTTCGCCGATCCGCCTCGTCAGCTCCACCGCCTGGGCGTTCATCGAACTGGTCCGCAGCACACCACTGTTGGTACAGATCTTCTTCTTCTTTTTCGTGCTGCCCGATTTCGGGGTGCGCTTCGATCCGTTGACCACGGGCGTCATCGCGCTCGGTGTGCACTACGCGACCTACTGCGCCGAGGTGTACCGGGCCGGCATCGAGGCGGTGCCGGTGGGCCAGTGGGAGGCCGCCGTCGCGCTGAACCTGCCGCGGATACGCACCTGGACGGCGGTCATCCTGCCGCAGGCAGTACCGCGCGTGTTGCCCGCGCTGGGCAACTACACGATCTCGATGCTTAAGGAAACGCCGTTGCTGCTGATGATCGGTGTCCTCGACATCGTCGGCGTGGCCAACCAACTGGGTTCGCGGGCTTTCCGTTACGTGGAGCCGATCACGATCGCCGGGGTGTTGTTCCTGGTGCTGAGTTACTCGGCTTCCCTACTCGTGCGAGGGATGGAGCGACGTGTCCGATACAGCCACTGACATGATCCGATTCGAGCATGTCGTCAAACGGTTCGGCGACAATGTCGTGCTCGACGGGCTCGACTTCGCGGTCCAGCCGGGCGAATTCGTCACCCTCATCGGTCCCAGCGGTTCGGGTAAGACGACGATCCTGCGCCTGTTGATGACACTCGAGCAGGTCAGCGAGGGTCGCATCTACGTCGGCGGCGATTGCCTGAGCCACATGACCCGGCGCGGACGAGAGATGCCCGCCGACGAGAAGTACCAGCGCCGGATACGCAAGCGCATCGGGATGGTGTTCCAGCAGTTCAACCTGTTTCCGAACATGCGGGTGCGACAGAACATCACCGAGGGACCGATCCGCTCCCTGGGCCTTCCCCGCGCTGAAGCTGAGGACCGTGCAGACAAACTGCTCGACATGGTCGGTATCGCAGACAAGGCCGACGCGCACCCGGCCCAGTTGTCCGGCGGACAGCAGCAGCGGGTGGCCATCGCGCGTGCGCTGGCGATGCAGCCCGATGTGCTGCTGCTCGACGAGGTCACCTCGGCATTGGACCCCGAACTCGTCACCGGCGTGTTGGCCCTACTCAAGGACATCGCCACCACCACCGAGATCACCTTCCTGTGCGTGACGCACGAGATGAACTTCGCGCGTGACGTGTCCGACCGCGTGATGATGTTCGACGGGGGCAGGGTCCTCGAGGACGCCGCCCCGGACAAGTTGTTCACCGATCCCGACCACGAGCGCACCCGGGAATTCCTGCGCGCCGTGCTGGAGCGCGGTTAGCTCAACTCGTGGCCGGCACCGGAGTCATCGGTTTCTCGCAGCAGATCTCGTTGTGTTCCATCTCGGGCGGGCACGGACATGCCTTCTCGTAGACCAGCCGCGCTCCGCACTCCTGACACTCGTATCGATCACCCACGTGTCGTCCCACTGCGGTCCTCCCACCGTTGACGCGGTGCGCCACGGCGGCGCGCCTGCTCCTGCAGCGAATGCTATGGCCGGAGACGCCCGCCGCCTACGGCCGAAAGTCCTCGGCGATCGTCCGGGCCCCGGCTTTCAACGCAGGCTGTTCGCAGCCGTCGCTGCGTCGGCGACACTGATGACCATGCGGTCGTAAGGCTGCCCGGTGAGGTCCAGCCGCACCGCCGGCGTGGAACGACGGGCCACCGCGAAGGTCTTGCGCCCGGAGCGTCGCCATGTGCCGATCTTCACCCGGCCGGGCACATGCAGGCCGGGCGCGCGCATGCCGCGCACACTCGACAGCGGGTCGTGGTCCACCTCGACCGCAGTGATCGCCGAGGCCGGGAAGCGGAGGTCGCCGTGGAGCCCGGCTATCTTCTCCCACACGCCCAGATGAACCGTCACGTCGTCGCCGACCCGCGCGATCCTCGCCATCGTCCACCCTTCTTCATTGTTCTCAACAATGAGAATAATAGCATCAGTGATAATGGGTCATGCCGTCGATCGATCTCCTCCTGCACCCGATCCGCATCCGCATCATCCAGGCCCTGCTCGACGGCAGCGCGCTGACCACCAAGCAGCTCAAGTTGCAGTTGACGGATGTGCCCAGCGCATCGCTGTACCGACACGTCGCGATGCTGGCCGATGCCGGCGTTCTCGTCGTCACCGGCGAGAGGCCGGTGCGCGGCACGGTCGAGCGCAGGTACGCGCTGCATCTGCCCAGCGCGGCTGTCGGCCCTGCGGAGGCCCGCGCGCTCAGTCTCGACGATCACCGGCGCGCCTTCACCGCCTACGCGGCGGCACTGCTCGCAGACTTCGACCGCTACCTCGACGGCGCCGACGCCGACCCGGTGGGTGACGGAGTGTCGTTCACACAGATGACACTGTGGCTGTCGGACGACGAGCTGGCGACGTTGCGCCGCAAGCTCGCCGAACTCCTCGTACCCCTGTCCACACACCGGCCGGGCAAGGACCGGACGAAGCGGATACTGAGCACGGTGCTGATGCCGGCGCGATGACGCGGCTCACGCCGCTCCTGCCCCACCGCGGCTCACGCCGCCGAAGTCACCCGGTAGACGTCGTACACGCCCTCCACGTTGCGCACCACGTTCAACACGTGGCCGAGGTGCTTGGGGTCGCCCATCTCGAACGTGAAGCGACTGATCGCGACCCGGTCGTTGGACGTCGTCACCGAAGCCGACAGGATGTTGACCTTCTCGTCGGCCAGCACCCGGGTGACATCGGAGAGCAGCCGGTGCCGATCCAGCGCCTCCACCTGGATCGCGACCAGGAACACCGACGACGGCGACGGCGCCCACTGCACGTCGATGATCCGTTCGGACTGATCCTGCAGCGAGGCGGCATTCGTGCAGTCCGTGCGGTGCACGCTGACGCCGCCGCCGCGGGTGACGAAGCCCATGATGTTGTCGCCGGGCACCGGGGTGCAGCACTTGGCCAACTTGGTCAGCACACCTGGGGCACCGGGGACGGCGACGCCGACGTCGTCGCTGCTACGCTGACGCACCGGCATCGTTGCCGGCGTGGACCGCTCGGCCAGTTCGTCGGCCGCGTCGTCGTCACCACCGATCTGGGCGACCAGTCGCTGCACCACGTGCCGGGCCGAGACGTGCCCCTCGCCTACCGCGGTGTAGAGCGCCGAGACGTCGGTGTAGCGCAATTCGCGGGCGAGCGCGCCAATGGACTCGGCAGTCATCAAGCGCTGCAACGGAAGTCCGCCGCGGCGCACCTCTCGCGCGATCGCGTCCTTACCCGTCTCCAGCGCCTCTTCCCGCCGTTCCTTGGCGAACCACTGTCGGATCTTGGCCTTGGCGCGCGGCGAGACCACGAAGGTCTGCCAGTCGCGCGACGGTCCGGCGTTGGGCGCCTTCGAGGTGAAGATCTCGACCACTTCGCCGTTTTCCAGCTTGCGTTCCAGCGCGACGAGTCGGCCGTTGACCCGCGCACCGATGCAGCGGTGTCCGACCTCGGTGTGCACCGCGTAGGCGAAGTCGATCGGTGTCGACCCGGTCGGCAGCGTGATCACGTCACCCTTGGGGGTGAACACGAAGATCTCCTGCACCGCGAGGTCGTAGCGCAGCGACTCGAGGAACTCACCGGGGTCGGCGGCCTCCCGCTGCCAGTCCAACAGCTGACGCATCCAGGCCATGTCGTCGATCTCGGCCGCCGAGTGGCTGGGCGGGGCGGCGTTGCGTCCCTTGGCCTCCTTGTACCGCCAGTGCGCGGCGATGCCGTATTCGGCGGTCTTGTGCATGTCGAAGGTGCGGATCTGCACCTCCAGCGGCTTGCCTTCCGGACCCACCACCGTGGTGTGCAACGACTGGTACACCCCGAAGCGGGGTTGGGCGATGTAGTCCTTGAAACGCCCGGCGATGGGCTGCCACAACGAATGCACCACCCCGACCGCGGCGTAACAGTCGCGCACCTCGTCGCACAGGATGCGCACGCCGACCAGGTCGTGGATGTCGTCGAAGTCGCGGCCCTTGACGATCATCTTCTGATAGATCGACCAGTAGTGCTTGGGCCTGCCTTCGACGACGGCACTGATCTTCGACGCCGACAGAGTCGCGTTGATCTCGGCGCGCACCTTGGCCAGGTAGGTGTCGCGCGACGGGGCCCGGTCGGCGACCAGCCGCACGATCTCCTCGTACTTCTTCGGATGCAAGATCGCGAACGACAGATCCTCGAGCTCCCACTTGACGGTGGCCATACCCAGCCGATGCGCCAGCGGGGCAATGACTTCGAGTGTTTCGCGGGCTTTGCGGGCCTGCTTCTCCGGCGGCAGGAAGCGCATGGTCCGCATGTTGTGCAGCCGGTCGGCCACCTTGATCACCAGCACGCGTGGGTCGCGCGCCATCGCGATGATCATCTTGCGGATCGTCTCGCCTTCGGCGGCGGTACCGAGGGCGACCTTGTCCAGCTTGGTGACCCCGTCGACGAGGTGACCGACCTCGGTGCCGAACTCCTCGGTCAGCGCCTCCAACGTGTAGCCGGTGTCCTCGACGGTGTCGTGCAGCAGTGCCGCCACGAGCGTCGTGGTGTCCATGCCGAGCTCGGCCAGGATGTTGGCCACCGCCAGCGGATGGGTGATGTAGGGATCACCGGACTTGCGCATCTGGTCGGCGTGGCGCTGCTCGGCGACGTCGTAGGCCTTCTGCAGCAGCGCCAGGTCTGCCTTCGGATAGATCTCCCGGTGTACCGCGACCAGCGGCTCGAGAACCGGGTTGACGGCGCTGCGCTGCGACGTCATCCGTCGGGCCAGCCGGGCCCGCACCCGCCGAGACGCGCTGGTGGAGGGCTTGGGCAGGTCCATGGGCTGGGTTTCGGGTCCCGCCGCACCGCCCCGGGGTGGTGACTGCACGGTCTGGCCCGCGCGGTGATCCGTGTTGACCTCGCCGGCCATTGCTCACCTCCCGGGGTGTTCTGTAGGCAGGATATCCGTTCAGACCGTGTACAAGCTCGTGACCGCAAGCGGCTCCAGCACCGCCCGGCCACCGAGGGCGGCCAACTCGAGCATCACCACCGCCCGGGTCACCTGTGCACCCGCTGAGGTGAGCAACGCGTGCGTCGCGGCCAGCGTTCCCCCGGTGGCCAGCACGTCGTCGATGACGACCACCGAACGCCCGGCGAGGTCGACGCCCTCGGCGGGCACCTCCAGCGTCGCAGTGCCGTATTCGAGCGTGTAGGTCTCGCTGAGCACCGGCGGCGGGAGCTTGCCCCCCTTGCGCACCGCGAGGACACCCACGCCCAGCTCGAGGGCGACCGCGCCGCCCAGCAGGAAGCCGCGCGCATCCACCCCGGCGACCAGGTCCGCGCCACGTGCGATCTCGGCGATGGCCTTGCTCACCTCGGCCAGCCCACGCGCGTCGGCCAGCACCGGTGTCAGGTCCTTGAACTGGATGCCCGGCTCGGGAAAATCGGGCACCTCACGCAACAGGGACGCAATGACCTCAGCGACCCGAGAGACGTCAGACACACCGGAAACGTCGGAAACCTCCGAGCCGCTCACTGACTCAACTTCCAACGGTCCATGTTCCACCCGGCTCCCCATCGTGTCGGATTCGCGCTCACCGCGAACATGTTCGTCGAGGTGACCAGGGTCCGCTGCTGACGGTACAACGGCAAGGTGGGCATGTCCCCCCAGAGGATCGGTGCCGCCTCGGCGAGCAACCTCGCGATCTCCTTCGGGTCGTTGATCACCGCGATGGTCGAGATGATGCCGTCGATGCGTTCGTTGGCGTACCGCGGCAGATTGTTGCCGTTGGCGCTGTGCAGCGTGTAGGCGTCCACGGCCGAGGATCCCGAGGACCCGCTGCCCGCGGCGCCCCCGGTACCGGCCACCAGGACGTCGATCTCGTTGTTGCGCAGCGCCAGTGGTCCCGTGTCCGAGCCGGCGACGTCTTCGACGGTGATGCCGGCGGGAGCGCAGGAGCGGGCGATCGCGCCGACCAGCGCGGCGAGGCGGGCGTTGGGTGTCTGATAACCCATCCGCACCGTCAGCGGTTGCCCGCCCAGCGCGGCACGCGCGGCGTCGGGATTGGCGACGGCGAACTCGCCGGCCTCAGGCGTCGTCTCGGCCGCGCCGTAGGCGTCCTCGGTAGCCGTGTTGAGCCGTGAGTTCACCACCGGCACCTCGGCGTTACGGGCGATGACGTCGCGCGGCGTGCACAGGGCCACCGCGCGTCGCGCCGGCACGGCGGCCAGCGGCCCCTGCGGGGCGAACAAAAGCTGCTCGACGCCCGCCGACGCCGACTCGGATCGCTGATAGTCATCGGGCAGGTTCAGCGTGCCCAGGGAACCCGACGCGATGTCGACGACGTCATAAGCGCCCTCGTCCACCCGGTCCTGCATGTCCGAACTGCGCGGATGGACGACGACGCGCCCGGTGATCGGCATGGTCCCCCACCACTTGTCGTTGGCGACCAGCACCACCGAGCCGTCGGCGGACACCGAGTCCAACTTGTAGGGGCCCGACGACGGGAACCGGGCCAGGTCCAGATCCGGCGTCAGATCCCAGACGGTGTTCCACGCTGCAGCGATGCGCTCGACGACCGGACCGTCGTTGTCCAGCAGTGCCCGCGTCACCCCACCGTCGCCGAGGCCGAGCTCGTCGGCCAGGACGTGGGCCGGCATCAGCGAGGTCGCGGTGAACAGCTGCCCGTAGTCGGTGAACGGCCGGTCCTGGGCGAACGACACCCTGGCCTTCTTCTGACCCGGCACACACTCGACGGTGGCGATGTCGGTGTAACCGGCGCGGCTGGCCGCGTCGAAGGCCGGGAACCGCCCGGACTGCGCCGCCCATGCGAGCACCATGTCGTCACACGTCACCGGTTTCCCGTCGGAGTACACCGCTTCCGGTTTGATCTCGTAGTCGAGCACCAGCGGGTTGCGGCCGACGAGATTGGTGGTCCCGAAGTCGTGGTCGCCGACGATCTGCCCTTCCGGGCCGTGATAGGTGAACCCGGTCAGCGCCCGGGCGAACGCCTGGGGGCCACCGGAGGCGGCTCCGGCGACGGTGTTGGTGTTGTAACTGACCAGCGCACCGTCGACGGCGTAGTCGACGGAGTCGGCGGCCTGGTCGGCGCAGGACGCCAGAGCCGGGCCGGCGAGCAGACACAGCACGACGGCCGCCACGGTGACGCGTCGCGCCCTACGTCGGGCCATCCCGGCTACCGGTTCCGGGGGCTTCGCTTACCCGAAGGCCGCCCGGTCCTGCTCGTGGTGGGACGCACCGGGCGCGCTCCGGGAGCGGGCTTGTCCGGCGGGATGCTCGGTGCCGCCGAGGCCGACACCGACGCCGGCTGGGCGGCGTCGTCGTCAACGCCGAGGTCGGCCGCGTCGTCGGCGTCACTTCCCGATCCGCCGGCGGCCTTCGCCGCGGCAGTCGCGCGGCGGTTGAGCACCCGCCGGGTGTGCTTGCTGACCAGCTCCGTGCGCTCACGCAGGCTGACCAGCAGCGGCGTCGCGAAGAAGATCGACGAGTAGGTACCCACGATGACGCCGACGAGCTGCACCAGCGCCAGGTCCATCAGGGTGCCCACGCCCAGCAGCCATACCGCGATGACCATCAGCGCGATGATCGGCAGCACCGAGATCACGCTGGTGTTGATCGAGCGCATGAAGGTCTGGTTGACCGCGAGGTTGGCCTGTTCGGCGAACGTACGCCGGGTCGTGTGTTCGAACCCCTCGGTGTTCTCTTCGACCTTGTCGAACACGATCACGGTGTCGTAGAGCGAGAAGCCCAGAATCGTGAGCAGGCCGATGACGGTGGCCGGGGTGACCTCGAAGCCCACCAAGGCGTAGACCCCTGCCGTGACGACGAGGTCGAACACCAGCGTCGTCAACGCGGCGATCGCCATGTAGCGCTCGTAGCGCACCGTGATGTAGATGGCCGCCAACACCAGGAACACCAAAAGCGCGATGAACGCCTTCTGGGTGATCTGACCGCCCCACGTCTCCGACACGGCCGAGTCACTGACCGCCTGCGGGCTGGGGGTGCCGTCGGCGCCGACGGGCTGGAACGCGTCGAACAGCGCGCCGCGCAGCGCGATGACCTCGTCGTTGCTCAGCGTCTCCGAGCGGATCTGGAACGTCGCCGAGTCGCCGCTGCCGACGACCACCACCGACTCCGGGGGTGCACCCACCGCGTCGGTGAACACCGTCTCGACCTGCTGCGTGGTGGCCTGCCCCTCACCCCGCGGGAACGACACCTTCGTACCGCCGACGAAGTCGATGCCGAAGGTGAAGCCGCGCAGCAGGATCGCAGCCAGCGCGATGAGCACGATGCCGCCGCTGATGCCGTACCAGAGCTTGCGCTTGCCGATGACCTCGAACGCGCCGGTGCCCGTGTAGAGCCGCACGAAGAAGTTGCGGCGCGGCGCTCCGGTCCCCGATTCCAGGTCCGGCGCCTCGACTCCGGTGGCCCGGGTGTCGACCGGGTCGTTGGTTCGCTGACGTCTGGCCATGCTTCAGCCCCGTCCCGCCGCGTGCGCGGCCGCTCGGCGTTCGCGTGCGATCTGCTGGACGGCTCCGAGTCCGTTGAGCGCCGGCTTGGCCATCGTCGTGGACTTCGAGGCGAGGAAGGCCAATGGCCAGGTCACCAGGAACACGACGACCACATCCAGGATCGTGGTCAGTCCCAAAGTGAAGGCGAAGCCCTTCACCTGGCCGATGGCCAGGAAGTACAGCACCGCGGCGGCCAGGAACGTCACGGCGTTGCCGGAGAGGATCGTCTTGCGGGCCCTGGTCCAGCCTCGCGGCACCGCCGACCGGAACGAGCGTCCTTCGCGGATCTCGTCTTTTATTCGTTCGAAGAACACCACGAACGAGTCCGCGGTCATACCGATGCCGATGATCAGGCCGGCGATCCCGGCCAGATCCAACGTGTAGCCGATGTAGCGGCCCAGCAGGACCAGGATGGCGAAGACCATGGCGCCCGAGGCCACCAGCGACAGCGCCACCAGCAGGCCCAGCACGCGGTAGTACAGCAGCGAGTACAGCAGCACCGCCGCCAAACCGACGGCGCCGGCGATCAGGCCGGCCCGCAGCGACGACAAGCCCAGCGTGGCCGACACCGTCTCTGCTTCCGACGACTCGAACGACAGCGGAAGCGAGCCGTATTTGAGGACGTTGGCGAGCTCGCGCGCCGTGTCCTGGGTGAACTGGCCGGTGATCTGGGTCTGCCCACCGGGAATCGGCTCCTGGATCTGCGGGGCACTGACGACCTGCGAGTCCAGCACGAACGCCGTCTGGGTGCCCACGTTGGCCGCGGTGAAGTCCGCCCACGTCTTGGCGGCATCGCTCTTGAACTCGACGTCGACGACGTATTCGCCGCGCTGCGGGTCCAATCCGGAGCTGGCGTTGGCGATCTGCTCGCCGCTGATGATCGAGCTGTCGAGCAGGTAGACCTCGTTGCCGTCGGTCGAGCAGGTGACCAGGGGCAGGTTGGGGTCGTCGTTGCCGGCGAGCACGTCCTCGTCACCGCAGCGGGTGGCCTGGAACTGCATCGCCAGGATCTGGATAGCCTGCTCGCTGCTCTGGCGCAGCCGCTTCTCGTCCTGGATCCGGGTGGCCAGCGGGGCGTCCTGCTGACCGGGTTCGGCGGAGTCGCCCGGCGTCTGCGGCGCGGGACCCGGCGGTGCCGGACTCGGTGTCGGGGTGGGCGCGGGCTGGGCGGGGAACGGGCGGGGCTGCGGGGCCGGCTCACCGGCCGGCGGAGCGGGTTGACCGGGCTCCGCGCCCGGCGCCCCGGCGGGCGGGGCGGGTTGTCCGGGTACCGCACCGGGCGCCCCGGCGGGCGGGGCGGGCTGTCCGGGCGCCGCGCCGGGCGGCATTCCGGGCAGACCCTGCGGCAGGCCCGGCAATGAGCCCTGCGGCAGTCCCGCCGGACCTTCCTCTTGACCCGGCGGCATTGCCCCCTCGGCGGGAATCGCGTGGATGACGGGACGGATGTACAGACGCGCCGTCTGCCCGAGGCTGCGGGCTTCGCTGCCGTCGTTGCCGGGCACGGTGATCACCAGGTTCTGTCCGTCGATGATCACCTCGGAACCCGACACGCCGAGACCGTCGACGCGCGCGCTGATGATCTGCTGGGCTTGGTTGAGCGATTCGCGGGTGGGCGCGCTGCCGTCCGGCGTGCGCGCGGTCAGCGTCACCCGGGTGCCGCCCTGCAGATCGATGCCGAGCTTGGGATCGGGCTCTTTGTCCCCGGTCAGGAACACCAGCAGGTAGGCACCGATGAGCAGTACCAGGAACAGGACCAGGTAGCGCGCAGGGTGCACCGGCGTCGAAGACGATGCCACGTTTCAGGGTCTCCTCGAGATCAGTTCGTCAGCACCGCAAAGGGTACGTGCTTGTTCTGTGACCCTCGTCGTCACTCTTTGGTGTTGGGCCGATCCGAGATCTCGGTGCCCGAGGACCGGGCGCCCAGCTCGTCACCGGAGTCCTCGAGATCGTCGTACTCGTCCTCGGCGTCGGTGTCGTCGTCGGTGATGCGGTCGCGCACGGCCAGCTTCATCCAGGTGGTGACCACACCCGGGGCGATCTCGAGGTCCACATAGTCCTCACCGATGCCGGTGATCGTGCCCTGCAGACCCGACGTGGTGTGGATGCGGTCGCCGACCTGCAGCGAGTTGTGCAGGTCGATGGTGGCCTGCATCGCCTTCTTCTGACGCCGCGACGCGAAGAACATGAACGCGCCCATGATGATGAGCAGGGGCAGGAAGACGAGCAGATCCATGAGGAGACAGTCTTTCGTATCGAGGCATTCGGGTGCGAATTCGTTGACCAGTGTGCCATTGCGAGCCACCACGCATTTCGCCCCCGGGTACTGCGGACGGGGCCGCTCGCCACCTGGGGGCGCCCGCGCCCGGCGAGTGTCACGGGTCTGTTCCGGCCGCCCGCGCACCGACATCGACTGGAGGCAACGGAATCAGTCGCGCTGAGCGCGCAACACATCTGATCTCGTCATAAGCTAGCGGGGTTGGCGACGGATCAGTGCATCCAGCGGCTAGGCTCTACCCAGCGGCGGTCGTCGAGGTCTTTGCACTTTCTGCAGCGGAACATCAGGGAGGTCACCAGTGAGCACCGTGGAGCAGAGTCGGCATCTCGCCACCGCCATCCCGGGTCCCCGGTCCTCGGAGCTGATCGCCCGCAAGAACGCAGCGGTCTCCCGCGGCGTGGGCACCACGATGCCCGTGTACGCGGCGCGGGCGTTCGGTGGCATCGTCGAGGACGTCGACGGCAACCGGCTCATCGACCTCGGCTCCGGAATCGCCGTCACCACGATCGGCAACGCCTCCCCCCGGGTCGTCGCGGCCGTCAGCGACCAAGCCGCGAACTTCACCCACACCTGTTTCATGGTCACGCCCTACGAGGGGTACGTCGCGGTCGCCGAAGCCCTCAACCGGCTCACACCGGGGAGCGATGAGAAACGCTCCGCGCTGTTCAACTCCGGCTCCGAAGCCGTCGAGAACGCCGTCAAGATCGCCCGCAGCTACACCGGCAAACAGGCGGTGGTGGCGTTCGACCACGCCTACCACGGGCGCACCAACCTCACGATGGCGCTGACCGCCAAGTCGATGCCCTACAAGCACGGTTTCGGCCCCTTCGCACCCGAGGTCTACCGGGCCCCGCTGTCCTACCCGTTCCGTGACGCCGAGTTCGGCAAGGAACTGGCCACCGACGGTGAGTTGGCCGCGCGCCGGGCGATCACGGTGATCGACAAGCAGGTCGGCGCGGCGAACCTGGCCGCGGTCGTCATCGAGCCGATCCAGGGCGAGGGCGGGTTCATCGTCCCCGCCGAGGGCTTCCTGCCCACACTGTTGGACTGGTGCCGCGCCAACGACGTCGTGTTCATCGCCGACGAGGTGCAGACCGGTTTCGCGCGCACCGGGGCGATGTTCGCCTGCGAGCACGAAGGGATCGTCCCGGATCTGATCGTGACCGCGAAGGGCATCGCGGACGGGATGCCGCTGTCGGCGGTGACCGGACGCGCCGAGATCATGGACGCCCCGCACGTCAGCGGGCTGGGCGGCACCTACGGCGGCAACCCGGTGGCCTGCGCGGCCGCGCTGGCCACCATCGAGACCATCGAGGTCGACGGTCTGGTCGCGCGCGCGGCCCGGATCGAGGCGTTGATGAAGGACACGCTGTTCCGTCTGCAGGCCGAGGACGATCGCATCGGCGACGTGCGCGGCCGCGGGGCGATGATCGCTGTCGAACTGGTCAAGGCAGGCACCACCGAGCCCGATGCGGAGCTGACCCGGGCACTGTGCGCTGCCGCCCACCAGGCCGGGGTGATCGTGCTGTCGTGCGGCACGTTCGGCAACGTGCTGCGGTTCCTGCCGCCGCTGAGCATCAGCGACGAACTCCTGCACGAGGCGCTCGACGTCCTCGAACTGATCCTGCGCGACCTGTAGAACGCCGCGACCGCCCAACGAATAGGGGAGAAATCCATGACCACGGTTCAGAATTTCATCGACGGCCAGCGTGTCGACTCGTCGAGCGGTGCCACGATGCCGTTGATCGACCCGAGCACCGGCGAGCAGTACGGCACCGCACCGGTGTCCAACGAGCAGGACATCGACACCGCCTACGCCGCGGCCGCCAAGGCGTTCAAGGAGTGGAAGAAGACCACCCCCGGCCAGCGGCAGAAGGCCCTGCTGGACTTCGCCGACGACGTGGAGAAGGCCGCCGAGGACCTGGTCGCCGCCGAAGGCCGCAACTGCGGCAAGCCCAACCACGTCACCATGGCCGAGGAAATCCCCGCGATGGTCGATCAGATCCGGTTCTTCGCCGGGGCGGCGCGGGTGCTCGAGGGCAAGTCGGCCGGCGAGTACATGGCCGACCACACGTCCTGGATCCGCCGCGAACCCGTCGGGGTGATCGGTCAGGTCGCGCCGTGGAACTACCCGATGATGATGGCCATCTGGAAGATCTGCCCGGCACTCGCGGCCGGTAACACCGTGGTGATCAAGCCCAGCGACACCACCCCGGTGACGACGGTGATGCTGGCCGAACTCATGGCCAAGCACGTGCCGACCGGGGTGCTCAACGTCGTGACCGGGGATCGCGTCACCGGGTCCAATCTGGTGGCGCACCCGACACCGGAGATGGTGGCCATCACCGGTTCGGTGGCCGCCGGCAAGGCCGTCGCGGTCAGCGCCGGGGGCAACCTGAAACGCACGCACCTGGAACTGGGCGGCAAGGCACCGGTCGTCGTCTTCGACGACGCCGACATCGCTGCGGCCGCAGAGGGCATCGCCACCGCAGCCTATTTCAACGCCGGCCAGGACTGCACGGCCGCGACGCGGGTGTTGGCCTCGGCGTCGATCGCCGCTGACCTGACCGCAGCCCTGGCCGAGCAGGCCAAGGGTGCGACGACGACGTTCGGCCGGCCCGCCGACGACGAGGACGCCTGGGTTCCCCCGGTCAACAACGTCAATCAGATGGAGCGCGTGCTGTCCTTCTTCGACGACGTCCCGGCCCATGCCACGGTGGCCGCCGGCGGTAACCGCCAGGGCGACAGGGGCTTCTACGTCGAGCCGACCGTCGTCGGGGGGCTGCGCCAGGACGATCGGATGATCCAGCAGGAGATCTTCGGCCCGGTCATCACGGTCCAGTCGTTCGGCGACGAAGACGAGGCGATCGCCTGGTCGAACGGCGTCGAATTCGGCCTGGCCTCGTCGGTGTGGACGAAGGACGTGTCACGGGCCATCCGGGTGTCCAATGCGCTGGACTTCGGCTGTGTGTGGATCAACACGCACATCCCGCTGGTCGCCGAGATGCCGCACGGCGGCTTCAAATCGTCCGGACACGGCAAGGACCTGTCCATGTACGGGCTCGAGGACTACACCCGTATCAAGCATGTGATGGCCTACACCGGCTGATCGAACACCGCCGGCTCGTCGGCGGCGAGGAGTGCGGCGACGATGTCAGCGATCTCGTCGGCGGTGAGTGCGTCACCGTCGACGTCGAACGCGACGAGGTCGGAGACCACATCGTCGCCCGGCACGCGGCAGCGGTCGGCCACCAGTACGTCGGCGTAGGCCTGCAGGGCGGCGCGGGCCTCACCGGTAGCCGCCCTGTCGGCCCAGCGCGTCAACGCCCACCAGTCGCGCTGCGGGACGCCGAGAGCGACGTAGAGCGCGCTTCGTCGCGGCCCGAGAACGACAGCGGCTGCGTCGTCGCAACCGGCGCCGCTCGAGCGTGCCTCGACCAGCTGTGCCAGTCGCCGAGACCGCGGCTGCCCGCCCATGGCCACTCTCCTTCCGTGAGTCAGATCACATTAATTAGCTGTTCTATACAAGACTACCCGGCGAGAAGGCGAGACAACCGGCGCGGCGATGCGCCGAGATCTGTCGGCAACCCTTACACAGCACATTGACAGCCCCCGACGACCCCCGGCTGGAATACATTTAGTTTTACTAACGTAGTTTTTGTCAGACGCAACGACGCGCCCCCGATGTCCCAGATTCGCTTCGAGGATGCTTGATGACACACCACGACCCTGACCCGCAGATGGTTGACCGCATCACCGAATTGCGCTGCACCGATCCGCAATTCGCCGCCGCGATGCCCGACGAGGCGGTCTCGTCGGCCATCGATCGACCCGACATGCGACTGCCCGACATCATCAAGACCGTGCTCGACGGCTATGCCGAGCGGCCTGCACTGGGTCAACGCGCCGTCGAATTCACCACCGACCCGCAGAGCGGACGGACCACCCCGAGACTGCTGCCGCACTTCGACACCATCACCTACGGAGAGCTGTCCCGGCGCATCGGTGCGCTGGCTGCGGCGCTCGACGACGTCGCCGCGGGCGACCGGGTCGCGCTGCTGGGCTTCACCAGCGTGGACTACACGATCATCGACATGACCCTGGCGACGATCGGCGCCGTGTCCGTCCCCCTGCAGACCAGTGCAGCGCTGTCGGCGCTCGGACCGATCGTCGCCGAGACCGAACCTGTACTCATCGCCTCCGCCGTCGACCATCTGGCCGACGCCGTCGAACTGGCGCTCACCACTCCCACCGTCTCACGGCTCATCGTCTTCGACACGCGGCTCGAGCTCGACGACCACCGCGAAACAGTGGCCGCTGCGCGACACACCCTCCGCCACCACGGCGACACCGCCGTCGACCTGACAACGATCGGTGAACTCGTCGAACGTGGCGCCGAACTGCCGCCCCGCACCCCCACCATCGCCACCGGCGACAACCCGCTGGCCCTGCTGATCTACACCTCGGGAAGTACGGGCGCACCGAAGGGAGCCATGTATCCGGAGCGGTTGGCGGCCGGCGCCTGGCGACAGTCCTTCCGCGCGAACTGGGGCGATCACAGCTCCGCGCCCTCGATCACCCTGAACTTCCTGCCGATGAGCCACATGATGGGGCGCGGCCTGCTCTACGGCACCCTGGGCGCGGGTGGGACCGCGTATTTCTCTGCGCGCAGCGATCTTTCGACCTTCCTCGAGGACCTCGCGCTGGTCCGTCCCACCCAGTTGTCGTTCGTGCCACGGATCTGGGACACGATCAGAAACGAGTTCGACACGATCCTGGGCAAGCGAGCCGACCACGACGCCGCCGCCGTGTTCGCGCAGATGCGCACCGAGGTGCTCGGCGGTCGTTACGTGACCGCGATGACCGGGTCCGCTCCCCTGTCACCCGAGATGACCGCGTTCGCCGAGGAGCTGCTCGGCATCCACCTGGTCGACGGCTACGGGTCCACCGAAGCGGGCGCGGTGTTCGTCGACGGACAGGTCCAGCGGCCACCGGTGTCGGACTACAAACTGCTCGACGTGCCCGAGCTCGGCTACTTCCACACCGACCGCCCGCATCCCCGCGGCGAGTTGCTGGTCAAATCGGAGACGCTGATTCCCGGGTACTACCGACGGCCGGAGGTGACCGCGGCGATGTTCGACGCCGACGGCTACTACCGCACCGGAGACATCGTCGCCGAGGTCGGACCCGACCACCTGGTCTATCTCGACCGGCGCAACAACGTCGTGAAGCTGTCCCAGGGCGAGTTCGTCGCGGTGTCGGCACTGGAGGCCAGCCTCGCCGACAGCGCGTTGATCCGCCAGATCTATCTCTACGGCAACAGTGCCCGCCCGTATCTGCTCGCCGTGGTCGTGCCGACCGAAGCAGCCTTGGCCACCTCGGATCCGAAATCAGCAGTTGCACAATCATTCCAGGAGGTTGCGCGGACCGGTGGCCTGCAATCGTTCCAGATACCTCGTGACTTCCTGATCGAGACGACGCCGTGGACCACCGAGAACGGGATGCTCACCGGTATCCGCAAGCTGGCCCGACCGAAGTTGAAAGAGCGGTACGGCGACCAGCTCGAGATGCTGTACTCCGAGCTGGCGGCCGAGCAGTCCGACGAGTTGCAGTCGTTGCGGCGCGATGGCAGCCGGGGCCCGGTGCAGGACACGGTGGTTCGCGCCGCGGCAGCGCTGCTGGGCGCGACGTCGACCGACATCGACCCAGATGCCCACTTCACCGACCTCGGGGGTGACTCCCTGTCGGCGCTGACGTTCGCCAATCTGCTGGCCGACGTCTTCGACGTCGAGGTTCCGGTGTCGGTGATCGTCAGCCCGGCCAACGATCTCGCCGCGCTCGCCGCCTACATCGATGCCGTGCGGCAGCCTGGCGGTACCCGACCCACCTTTTCCTCGGTGCACGGCGCCGACGCAACACAGGTGCACGCCCGCGACCTCACGCTGGACCGGTTCATCGATGCTCCGACCCTGGCTGCCGCGTCAGCGCTGCCCGCACCGAGCGCACAGGTCCGCACGGTGCTGCTCACCGGTGCGACCGGATTCCTCGGCCGCTACCTGGCGCTGGACTGGCTACAACGGATGCAACTGGTGGGCGGCACGGTGATCTGCCTGGTGCGCGGGCGAGACGACACCGCAGCCCGCGGGCGTCTCGATCGGACCTTCGACAACGGGGATCCCGGCCTGCTGGCGCACTATCGCGAACTGGCCGACGGCCACCTCGAGGTGCTCGCCGGCGACAAGGGCGACCCCGACCTCGGACTGGACGGCCCGACGTGGCAGCGCCTGGCCGACACGGTGGATCTCATCGTCGACCCGGCGGCACTGGTCAACCACGTGCTGCCGTACCGGGAGCTGTTCGGCCCCAACGTCGTCGGCACGGCTGAGCTGATCAAGCTCGCTCTCACCGGCAAGCTCAAGCCGTTCGTCTACACCTCGACCATCGGCGTGGCGGTCGGAATCCAGCCCGGCCGATTCACCGAGGACGGGGACATCCGGCAGATCAGCGCGACCCGCGCTGTCGACGACGACCCGACCACCGGCTATGCCAACGGTTACTCCAACAGCAAATGGGCGGGTGAGGTGCTGCTACGGGAGGCCAACGAGCAGTTCGGGTTACCGGTCTCGGTGTTCCGCTGCGACATGATCCTCGCCGACACCAGCTACGCCGGCCAGTTGAACCTGCCCGACATGTTCACCCGGCTGATGCTCAGTGTGGTCGCCACCGGCATCGCGCCCGACTCGTTCTACGAACTCGACGCCGAGGGGCACCGGCAACGCGCCCACTACGACGGTCTGCCGGTGGAATTCATCGCCGAGGCGATCTCGACCCTCGGCCCGCTCACCGGCCCGGGCTTCCAGACCTACCACGTGATGAACCCGTACGACGACGGCATCGGACTCGACGAGTTCGTCGACTGGCTCATCGACTCCGGAGCGCCTGTGCGCCGCGTCGGCGAGTACCGAACATGGCTGACGCGGTTCGAGGCGGCCATGCGCGCACTGCCGGAACGCCAGCGCCAGGGCTCACTGCTGCCGTTGTTGCACAATTACCAACGGCCCGAGAAGCCCCTACGCGGATCGGTGGCGCCCACGGACCGGTTCCGGGCGGCCGTGCAGGAAGCCAAGATCGGCCCCGACAAAGACATCCCGCACATCTCGCGCGACATCATCGCCAAGTACGTCAGCGATCTACGGCTGCTCGGCCTGCTAGACCGCTAGCTTGTGGTCGTCATGTCGGCGCCGGCGACCGAACAGCGAGGACATGCGCTCGCGGGCCGATGGCTTGTGGGCAACGGTCCCGTCGTGGTGCGTGGTGACCTCGGCGTCGGGGTCGGTCACGGTGTCGCTGTCGGCCACGGTGTCGCGGTCGGCCACGGTGTGTGCCCGGGTCTCGGCGTAGGCGATGTCCCGCGCGCTGCGCACCGACAGCCGTCCCAACGCCAGCGCACCCAGGAAGATGATGACTGCGCCCAGACCGTAGAAGTACGTCAGCTCCAGCCACACCCGCTGGGCCTCGGTGGACGCCACCGGGACACCGACCTCACCGAGTCCCAGCGGGCTGGCCAGCGCACGCCCGACCACGAACCAGGCCCCGGCGACGATCGCCATCCAGGTACCGAGCATGGCGGTGGCGCGGTTGCGTGACGTCAGCATCAGGAATCCGCCCACCACCGCGACCGCGCCGGGGAGCACCTCCAGCCAGCCTCGGCCCGCCGTCCAGGTCCACGCCTGATCGGGGCTGAAGGCGAAATTGAAGTAGGGTCCGACGAAGGGCACCAGAGCGCCCCACAGACCCAGGACGATGACCAGAACCCCGCTGGCGGCGCCGCGGCTGCGGGGAATGTGCAGCGAGCCGCCGCGACTGCGGGTGGGGGTGTCAACCATGATTCTCCTCCTCGGATATACCCAGCGGATACCCGTGTCGGCATCGGCATAACCTCTGGCGCGGTCCGTTCGGGCCCGACATCGAAGGCGCAACGCGGTCGACCCGTATAGCATCCCCACCGGAATTGGCCCATCGCCGGACATCTGATGTACCTGTGTGGTCGTCGCGCGGCGCGGTCCGCATCCCCCGGGGGGAGGTCTAGGCGGTGATCCGGCTCGCACAGTGGTGGAGATCGCCCGGCCAGTTCCGGGAGTTGTCCGGCTACCTGCAGTCCCGTGGACTACAACGGCCCACCCGCTACCTCATCGCCGCTGTCATGGCGTTGTTCGCCGTGGTGCCCCCGGTGATGCTGGCCAGTCCCACCGGGCCCTCGGGAATCACCGCGACGGTGGTGTCGGTCGCCATGAGCCTTGGGTGTGCGGCGGCGGCGCTGTTGTGGTTGACCCGCTGGCCAACCGAGCGCCAGTCGGTCGGGTTCAGCATTCTGGCCACGGCCTGCGTGATGGCCGGCGGACTCATCGCCACCGACCCGGGAGCCGGCGTCTTCGTCGGCACCGCGTTCGCGCCGCTGGCCGGATACCTCGCGCTGTTCCATTCGGCTCGGCTGCTGAGTGCCGTGCTCGCCGCGGCGACGATCACGATAATCGTGGTGTCCTTCCGGGTGTCCCACGGCGATGCCCTGATGGCGATCGGGCACAGCGTCGGGGTGCTCCCCACCATGGTGCTGGTGCCCGTCATCGCACAGATGCTGATGCACCTGATGGCGACCGACGCCAACAACGCCTACGCGGACCCGTTGACCGGACTACCCAACCGGCGCGGATTCGAGGACTCGGTCCGGACCACGCTGGCCCGCGGCACTGCCGGGCAGCCGGAGACGATCGCGATCGCGATGGTCGACCTCGACGACTTCAAGACCGTCAACGACACCCGCGGCCACATCGTGGGCGACCAGATCCTGATCGCCGTCGGCCACGCGCTACGCGGAGTCGAGCCGACGCGATCGGTGGTCGCCCGCATCGGCGGCGAGGAATTTCTCGTCGCGGTCCGACTCGGTAACCACACGCGGACTACCGATCACGACATCGCCGCGCGGCTCTGCCGGTCGGTCATGGAAACTCCATGGGGCGTCACCGCCAGTGTTGGGCTGACCACTCTCGTCGCCGACACGGCGACAGCCGACCCGGAGATCGTCCTCAACGACGCGATCCACGCCGCCGACATGGCGATGTACGACGCGAAACGTGCGGGCGGCAACCAGTTTCGCCGCGCCTAGTGACGAGCCCAGCTAGTCGAACAGCCCGCCCTGCCCCAGCCCCACGGCTCCGCTCGGCGGCGTCATCCCCAGATGCGTCCAGGCCAGCGCCGTGGCCACCCGGCCCCGGGGGGTCCGGGCGATCATGCCCGCGCGCACCAGGAACGGTTCGCACACTTCCTCGACGGTGGTGGCTTCCTCCCCCACGGCCACCGCGAGAGTGGACACGCCGACCGGCCCGCCGCCGAAGCTGCGGGTGAGCGCCGTCAGCACCGCCCGGTCGAGGCGGTCGAGGCCGAGCTCGTCGACGTCGTAGACCTCGAGCGCGTACTTGGCGATATCGCGGGTGATGACGCCGTCGGCACGTACCTCGGCGTAGTCGCGGACGCGGCGCAGGAGCCGGTTCGCGATGCGCGGGGTGCCCCGGGAGCGGCGGGCGACCTCCGCGGCGGCCTCGACGCCCAGCTCGATCCCGAGAATGCCGGCCGAGCGGGCCAGGACACGCTCCAGTTCGGCCGGCTCGTAGAAGTCCATGTGCGCAGTGAAGCCGAAGCGGTCGCGCAGTGGGCCGGTGAGAGCGCCCGACCTGGTGGTGGCGCCGACCAGCGTGAAAGGTGCCACTTCCAGCGGGATCGAGGTGGCACCCGGCCCTTTGCCGACGACGACGTCGACGCGGAAGTCCTCCATCGCCAGGTACAGCATCTCCTCGGCCGGCCGGGCGATGCGATGGATCTCGTCGATGAACAACACGTCGTGTTCGACGAGATTCGACAGCATCGCGGCCAGATCCCCGGCGCGTTCGAGTGCCGGGCCCGACGTGACCCGCAGCGACGAGCCCAGTTCGGCGGCGATGATCATCGCCAGCGAGGTCTTGCCGAGCCCGGGCGGACCGGACAGCAGGATGTGGTCGGGGGTGCCGCCACGGTTCTTGGCGCCCTCGAGCACCAGCTGCAGCTGCTCGCGCACCCGTGGCTGACCGATGAACTCGCCCAGTGAGCGGGGCCGCAAGCTGGCGTCGATGTCCCCTTCGCCCACCGTCAGAGCGGGAGTGACCTCCCGCT